>JAESGV010000172.1_pt1 | contig 47856 bp, 45 predicted proteins | sample 9269781 | NCBI WGS metagenome assembly JAESGV01 (sample SAMN15741586, study PRJNA653496) | algae metagenome | isolation source: Tildeniella torsiva UHER 1998/13D and co-occurring heterotrophs from... | place: Slovakia: Slovak Paradise National Park, Hrabusice, Kosice Region | collected 2000-01-01
GGGTCTTCTAGCGTTTCAAAGTGCGCTAGCAACGTCCCTGACTCAGACCCAGAGGTACTCATAGGATGTCCTGCCTCAACATCTATCCTGAAGTATCTCTCATCTACGAGTATGCGTTTGCCCTGGGCGTCGGATGAAGATTTCGGGTGCGCAGTGGGACGAAGACAATGTGCAACAAGTGCTGCACCAGCGGTGCGCGTATCTCAATGGCTACTTCTCAAGGTGAGTCTTGCAAGACTGGGATGCACCCGTTTCTACATCTCTAAGGTTGTTAGATAAGCCATAGATTCCACTCTCAATTACCCCACAAATAATCCTATCCTTACCTTTCGCGGATATAACTTTCATATATGTTTTGTATGTTTCATTTTTGATTTTCACTGTTAAGTGCCTTAAAAAGGATTCCATAACATCCCGAAAATCACTATGACCATCAAAACTACTTAATCTACAATACTGAGGCAGACGCTTTGGGTTGTCTTTTCTACTTCCACTTTGATCAACTCTAAGTGTATAGGCAGATAAAAATACTCTCATAATTTTTTCCTAAATTTACATTGATTTTAGTGCGGATTTTGTCTATTGCAAAAAAGATCAGCTTGAGCACAAATTAGCAAAAATCAATGTCCTCTGTTTAGTAGAGGTAAGAGGCATTAGTAACGTTAAATTCAAAATTTCTTCAAGTCGAACATTTAGCATTTTTCCACAAGTCAACCAACTAACTTGTGGTGGTAGCCCAAGCCGATCAACCAAATTGAAAAAATCGCTGGCCTTAGTCATTCATATAGCGCTCTCAGCTTTTGCTGCCTCAAGGTTCCAGGATCTTCAGCATGTCTCAAGCAAGATCTCGCAGAGCCACCGCTGTTACGTCAAAATTACTAGTGATCCAAGTTGCGATCGAATCCTGCTCCTCATACGACAGCTTTGAAACCTCTGCAATAGCCTGTTGAAGGAGTTCAATCATATATTTAGGTGCTATAACTTAGTGACTTAACCTTCTCCATGGCCCAGTTTATGTCAGGTAAAGTGCGGCCCTGTTTTTCAGCGGTTTTTAGCCATAGCTGTTTGACAGTTTCTAATTCATCCAACGTTTCAGCCAGCGTCTCTCCTTGGGCCAAGCAGCCTTTAAGGGCTGGCACCTCAGCCACATAGCCCCCCTCATCACAAGGGTAAATCACAATTGGGTAATTTAAAGAAATCATAGAATCTTCTCCTAAACCTAAATCAATCATTGGTCTGGTCGATCAGCTCAAGCACTCGCTTCACATATACCGCCTTAACTTTGTTGTTGTGAACTGGAATCACCAATATGAGTTCACCTTTGACAAAAATATGATGACTTCCTGTAACTCGATCAAGCTCAAAGTCTTCATACTCAAGCAGCTTACAGATATCTGAAAACCTGACATTGTTGGGGTTATTCTGCAAACGCTCACGCAGTTTCTCGCGCTTTGTCATAGGCTCTTTTTATTTGAGGACGCATAGGGTTACACTCCAGCTGTGCTTCTGCAACAATATTACTGCCGGAGAATGGCTTTAGGCGGGGAAGAAAGAAGCTGCGAAATCCTCAAAGCCCCTAAGTCATCCCAACTTAGACCGGGTAAGCTGGCGATAACCTGAATTCATTCTAGGATCTAGTGTCTTGTTTACCTTCACTTTGGGACAAAGCTAGACCATTCCCCGTTTTCCTTACCGAAAATGGAGATACCCGTAACGTTTAACCCATCCGCCGGGGAGCCCAGCTTCCCCAACAGCTTTTGGCTGCCCACCTACCAGCCCGACAAACTCTGCCACATTCTGCTCGGCGACTACGCCGCCCTAGTCAAAGCCATCAACGCAGGTCAGTCTTGCGCTACTGCGATCGCATCGCCTGGATCGACCCTATCGCCACCGGGCGCAGCGGCGAATACATCAGCGTGATGACCCAGCGCACCCCCCCCGCCCGAGTAAACAGACCAGTTGCGATCCACCCAACCCACCACTCTGCCCAGAGTGGTGGGCATTACCCACTAATAGGCTCCTAACCCTGCTTTTTCTGAGCTAGCCACTCAGACAGCTCCTGACCTGCTTGCGCGTAATCCCGCAAAGCTTCCCGCGTACTGGCAAACTTGTCAATAAACTCGACCTTAGCCGAGTGCGCGAGGCTAATATTAGAATTCAGAAGGTCAATAAGCTGTTTGGAAGCTATTTGAAAAGCCTTCTGCCTTTTCGCGAGTTCGGGCTCGTAGGGATCGATCGCCATAGGTTTCCTTTTCCTTTGTCTTGGGAAATAATACCCGCCCTTCGCTCCGAAACAGTCCAGAGCGCGCGATCGCTCCCCAAAGACCTGGTGGCTGAGCTGAGCCTGGGCAAGTCGCTGAGCGATCGCATTACCAAACGACCCTGCTCACCGATCACTCAAAAAACAGTAACTCGCCAACCGTCCACAGGCGACAACAATAGGTCACCCATGACAGATAGCGAGTCACTTTATCAAACAGGGCGGATGATGGGGCTCGAACCCACGAATGGTGGAATCACAATCCACTGCCTTAACCACTTGGCTACACCCGCCATAATCGCGATAACTAATATAGCACCGATACTTCACCCGTTGCCACGCCTGGGGCAATTTTTGTTTCGGCGGCTCTCAGGGCCGGTGTTCTCTAGACAGGGCCTACCTGGGGGCGCGATCGCTAGACTGTGATTCCACCGTTCGGGGATATCCGGTTTCACCACCAGGCGGCGATGTTGTGCCGTAATACGGTTATCTGTCTGAGTGGTTTGCTATGTCGGTATCCATCATCATCCCCACCTGGAACGAGGCGGCCTGGCTGGGCCGCACCCTCAACGTGTTGCAGGGCCTCAACCCGCCCCCTCGCGAGATTGTGCTGGTGGATGGAGGCAGCGGCGATCGCACCCAGGCGATCGCCCGCGCCTGGGCCGATCGTCTGCCCCTGACGGTGCTCCAGTCCCCCGCTCCGGGGCGATCGGTGCAGATGAACCAGGGGGCGATCGCCGCCCAGGGCGACCTGCTGTGTTTTCTCCATGCTGACACCCTCGTACCCGACGACCTAGTGCAGGTCATAGAAAGCACCCTAGCCAACCCGGCGGTGTCTGGCGGTGGGTTTATCTCGCTCATGGCCGGGCCCAGAAAAACTCGCTGGGGCATCTCGCTGCACAACGCCCTCAAAACCTACTACGCGCCGATGCTGTTTCGGCCCCATCTGTTTGTGCGGGGGCTGCGCCTGCTGTTTGGCGACCAGGTGATGTTCTGCCGCCGGGTCGATTTTCTGGCCTGCGGCGGATTCGATCCGGCCCTGCCGATTATGGAAGAAGCCGACCTGTGCCTCAAGCTGTGCCGCCTGGGCCGCCTGCGCCAGCTCAGCCGAGTCGTTCAATCCTCTGACCGGCGGGTGGCGGCTTGGGGAAACCTCAAGGCCAACGCCATCTATTTAATGATCGGAGTGCTGTGGGGCATTGGGGTGCCCGCCACTACTCTAAAGCGATTTTATGAAGAGGTTCGCTAGGTTATTCATTACGTATAATTGCGTAAACTGTTTGTGCGAAAACTGGCCTAGATCTTGATTTGCCCAATTCCTGCTGGGCAGCATGAAGCTGTCCTTTGCCGATGCAACCCAAGGGGCGGAACTTCATCTAGGGCAAACCCATAAAGTTTTGTTACGTCTTCCCGGATTTAAATCTGCTTCGCAAACTTAGGCGTAGTTGGCTTGAAAACCTTACCCAGCAGGGTTGCTTGACCTGGTTTAAGCGCCCGGCATAGGAGCGTTTCATGAGCCCCCTTGATTCTGAAGCCCCCGCTTCTGAGACCTCGACTCAGCCCCTTGTCTTTGTCGAAACTAATGATGCTGGAGAGCAGCCCAACGGAGCTTTCTCCATTGCGACCGAGCTGGTACAGCCTTTGGCATCTATCTCTGGAAGCCTTTCTGGAGATGCCGATCTCTTTCAAATCTTTGTTTCGGGAGAGCAACCCTTTTCAGCGACGACGCTGAGTGCAGAAACTCTGCTCGGCCTGCCCATTGACGGTGCGCTGGGAATTCCGACCAGCCTGTTGGAAGATCCTCAGCTGTTTTTGTTCGACGCCGCTGGCAACGGCATCTATGGCAACGACGATCTGTTTGGCTCGGCCCAGGCTACCCTACCCTCTAGGTCAGGTCTGCTCACTCCGGGCCTTTACTATCTCGCCATTTCTGGCTTTGACTATGATCCCATCAGTACGGGGGGAGAGATCTTTCCTGATACCTCCTTCGATAGTGTTTTGCTGCCCACTGGGCCAGGTGCAGGCTCCCCGTTGGTGGGGTTTGCTGGAGAGAGTGCCTCCAGCGGTAGTTACACTATTGCGCTGACCGGTGCTCAAACCATTGCGCCACCTCCCCCAACCGCGACGTTCGACCTGCTCGGGCTGACCGACGACAATCAGCTGGTGTCGTTTTCTACAGATACCTTGGCCCAGACCACTACCCTGTCGGTGACCGGCCTTGAGGGCACCCTAATTGGTATTGATGTGCGTCCGGCCAACGGACTGCTCTACGGCCTCACGACCACTAACCAGCTTTATACCCTTGCCCTCAAGGGTGACGTTGCTGAGGCAACGCTGGTCAGTACCCTATCTCAACCCTTTGAGGGCGGGGCCGTTTCGGGCTTTGACTTTAACCCCGTGGCCGATCGACTGCGCCTAGTAGGTGAGAACGATCAGAGCTTTCGCATCAATGTGGATACCGGCGCGGTGATTGTGGATGGTGCCCTGGCCTTTGCGCCTGGAGACGCCAGTGCCGGGGTCAACCCGAGCGTAACAGGGGCTGCTTACACCAACTCCTTTGCGGGCACTACAGCGACCCAGCTCTTTGACCTTGACACTGGGATAGATAGTCTGGTGTTGCAAAACCCGCCCAACGACGGCACCTTACAAACGGTCGGTGCGCTGGGCTTCGATCTCGCCACCCTAGGGGGATTCGAGATCGTGGCATCTTCGGCGGGAGACAACACAGCTTTTGCGGTATCGAATGCCACCCTGTACAGCCTCAATCTTGAGTCGGGTGCGGCAACCAGCCTGGGGGCGATCGGAGACGATGGCGCCATCAATTTCCAGGGATTGACTGCCGCACCGCCGGTAGCCGACGTTGTGCCGTTGCCAGAACTGTTTGACCTAACAGGCTTTGATGGCAACGTGGCGGTCAACGTTGTCCAGCAGCTTTTCCGCGAGGCATTCTTCGATAACGTGCTGGCCTTTTATGAGACCGATGCGCGGGGACAGGTGGATGATCTGCTGCCCGGAGACGCCGGCTATGAGGCTGCCGTCGCGGCCAATCTGATCGATGGCATTGAATTGATGGTTGGCAACAACCAAAGTATCGATGTGACGCTAGGCCTCCCCGGCGGAACCTACTACGCACCGGCCTTGCTGATTGATGGCAATCTCCAAAACCTGGCGACGGTTGGCGATGCCGCCCTAGGCCAATCGCGGATTAAGCGCGAGGGGAATACGTGGCTATTTGAGGATGCTGGAGATTTTGACTTTAACGACCTAATCGTGACGCTCACCCCTGAGGTCAGCGGGATCGCTTAATCGTTCGTTCCTACAACCTCTTAATCGATTGAACAATCGAGGGTGATGAGCTGCTCAGCGCCCTCGACTTAAGCCCTGTAGTTCCTATCCACAATCAAGGGTTATTCTTACCATGAAGACCACGAACCAAACCTTCAAAAAAGCCCTGTATGCCGCTGGGCTGGGGCTGGGGCTAGCGGCCACCGTTGGCGCAGGCGCTGTGTTTGTCAACGCGTCCGACCACGATGACGGCGAGTCGGAAATCAAGGGACGCAACCTGAACCTGACCGATTTATATGTGTTTCGAGAGAGCGATCAAAATACCAACGCTTCGCCAGATAATTTGGTATTGATCATGAACACTAACCCCCGTTCTGTGGCGGGGCAGCAGTACTATTTCAGCACCCGCGCGAAGTACAAGTTTAATATTGCTCGGGTCAGCAACAACGATGCTACGCCGACGGGGCTTTCGGATGTTGTTCTAGAGTTTGAATTTGGCCCGCCGGATGGAAACAATCGTCAAAACTATAAATTGACTGTCACCAAAGACGGCAGCAGCGACGTGATTGAAGGCCAGACCACCGCGCTGCAAGAGACTCCAATTCTAAATGCTGGCGATGTCGATGGCTCAACGGTTCAGGTATTTGCCGGGCTGCGCGAAGATCCATTCTTTTTTGATGTAGAGCAGTTCTTTCGGGTGCGGGCTGGGGCACTGGGCAAAGGGCCTGCGGTTGGGTTTCGTCCCCCCGAAGAGGCAGTAGATTTCACCCAGGGGTATAACGTCAATGCGATCGCCGTTCAGCTGCCGATCGCGCTATTGCAGGGCTCAGGCAGTGCCACCACCTTTGACGTGTGGATGACGGTATCGCTGCCGGGGAGCAAGAAGTTTAACCAGGTCGAGCGGCTGGCCCGTCCCGCTGTCAATGAGGGGCTGATCGTCACCAACGACTTTTTAAACACCCTCAATAGCGTCGACCCAGCCTTTGAGGCCGCTGCCCTAGCGGGTCAAGAACCGGCGGCTAGTGCGGCGGCCCCCATTGTCGGCGAGGCGAAACAAACGCTGCTGGCGCTGGGCAACAGCGATGCTCGGGCCGATGCTCTGCTCCAGGCATTTTTGCCTGATGTCATGAGGATCGACACCACCGGGCCGAGCGGCTACGCCAACGCCCTGAATGCCAAGGGTAGCCCCATTGCCGGGCGACTGCTGACGGATGACGTGGTCGACATTACGCTCTCCGTGCTGACCAACGGCGCGGTTATAACCGACAACGTGTCCTATAGCGGCACACCCGGCAACCCGGCCCAGGGCCACGATTCCCTGGAGGTCTCGTTCCCCTACCTGGCTCCTGCCAACTAGCGCCGCTGACCAAACGTTGGGTAAGCCCAACCTAGATTCGGCCTAGGCGAGGAGCCTGACGGTATCGTTCTGGTTTGCAGGTTGAAGGGTGCGAGCGTTCAAACCTTTCAACCTGTAAACGAGCGCTTTAGCCGTTGGCTTCTGCCTTGGCCTGACATGGACGTTCAACACAGGACGCGATCGCAATGGTACCCATCAAATCAATGATGTCAGCCTGGGGACGCGCATCTATGCCAAAGGGCCTAGGTCTGGGGCTGCTTGCGCTCGGGGCGGTCGCTCTGACCCAGGCTCCAAACTGGCAATGGCCAAGGTTTTGGCCTCAGACTGCCTATGAATATTCGTTTCCTGACGTCCTAAATCGCCAGGGTCAGCAAACCCTAGAACAGTCGCTTTCGTTCTACCAGGGCCAGGTGCAAAAGCACCCAACGGATGGACTCGATCAGGCGACCCTGGCCAACCTCTACATTCAGATGGCCCGCGCCACGCGTAACAACAGTTGGTACTTGCTGGCAGAAAAATCGGCGCAGCAGTCGCTGGCCAATTTGCCCCTTGACAACACAGGTGCAATCTTGGCCCTGGCTAAGATTGCTGAGGCTCAACACGACTTTAAGACTGCCGTTAGTCTGGCTGAAAGCGTCGGCAATCCCGAAGCGTTGGGATTGGTGATTACCTCTAAGCTGGCGATGGGCCAAGGGTCAGAGGCCTTGTCTTTGGCTAACGCGATCGCAGACCAGTATCCGTCGCTGGGCAGCCTGACGCTCAAGGCGCTGGCCCACGAGGCCCAGGGGCAGGATGAGCTGGCTCTGACGGCTTTTCAGGGGGCGATCGCGGCAGAAGAACCCGACAACCCGGCCGGTTCAGCCCAGACCCGCGTGTTTTTGGGCCGGTTTTACGCCCAGCGGGGCGACCACAAAGCGGCTCAAGCCCTTTACGGTGAAGCGCTAAAGATCGTTCCTAACCACCCGCTAGCGCATCTCCAGCTGGCGGAGTTGGCAACGGTTCAAGGACAGTACCGCCGAGCAAAACACCACTACCACGAGGTCGGCGGGCCAACTGCGCTCCACGGCTTGGCTCGCATTGAAGCCCTGCGCGGGCAAACGGCCACCGAGGTCTGGAAGGTAGCTGAAACCGAGCTGCGACGCAATGTCGAGGGCAACGCCCTGGGCCATCGGCGCGACTTGGCCCATCTACTGCTAGAACGGGGTGCCCCCGACGATGTGCAAGAAGCAGTAGCGCTGATGGAAACTGAGGCCGCTAACCGCCGAGATGCCAAAACTCTCGACCTACTGGCCTGGGCGCTTCTAGAGGCGGGCCGACTGCCCAAGGCACAGCAGACGATCCAGGAGGCGTTAGACCAGGGGATACGCAATGCGGGAATCGCCTACCGAGCAGGAGAGATTGAGTTAGCCCTGAACCATCCGGCCCAGGCGGAACAGTTTTTTCGCCTGGCAGCAGATATTGACCCCACGTTTATCCCCCAGACTCGGCAACGGTTAGGACTCACTCGGCAGGAGACGCTTTGATGACTACCCAGCAGTTTCGCCATTATTTATGCCATTTGCGCCGATACAGTGTTTTGAGCCTGGTGGCCACCGTCGGCTGCATCGTGATTGCCCTGGCGATCGCCCCGCCCGCCGCCGCCCACTGGGGCGATTTGGCGGCCGCTGAAATTGTCATGGAGGGGCCAGAGACGCGCATCACCCTGACCTACCCAACCGGGCTGACCGCCTTTGCCGATGACGACGGCAGCGGACGGCTCTCCACTGAGGAACTGATTCGCCATCAGGAGGCGCTAACCCGGCAGCTTGAGCCCGCGATCGCCCTCAGAGACAGCCGCAACCAATCGCCTCGGCTAACCCTCCAGCCCGCCGTAGACATCGCCTCTGCCAATGCCAGAATTGCCCCCGGCAGCCACACCACGCTGCAGCTGCTGTACTCCTGGGCCGAGCCACCGTCGGAGGTGGCGATCGCCTACACCTTTTTTCCGGTCGATGCGCCCGAGGCTAGCTGCGTGGCCACCATTGCTCAAAATGGGCAGGTCACCAACCATGTCTTCACCCCCAAAGACCCCACCTTCACGGTGAAGTCAGCTAGCTCTGCTGCGTTAGGCAGCAGAGCCTGGTTTGTCACGCTGCTGGGGGCATTTTTGTGGGGGGCAGTGCACTCGCTGTCGCCGGGGCACGGCAAAACCCTGGTAGGGGCCTATTTGGTGGGCGAACGGGCCACCTCCCGCCACGCCCTGTTTTTAGCGCTGATGGCCACCGTGACCCACACCCTCGGTGTCTTTGCCCTCGGCCTCATCACCCTGGCGGCGGCCCGCTACGTGCTGCCCGAGCAAATTTATCCCTGGCTGAGCTTGATCTCAGGGGCCATGATTATCGGCATCGGTGCCAACCTGATTGCCCAGCGTGGGCAGCCCTCTGGCCATAAACCCAGGGCTCACGTCCACGCTCCCGCTCCCCGTGAACTGGCTCACGCTCACAGCACCCATGCCCATTCTTCCGGTGAACTGACTCACGCCCATACCCACAAAAGTTCTCACGTCCATGAGCACTCGTCCCATACCCACGAGCACCATACTCACGACAGCCCTGACCATACCCACAACCATCACTCTCACACTCACAGACACCATGGTCGCGACTCCGCTCATCCCCCCCATGCCCACGCTCATGGGCACCACCACAGCGGACATTCCCACAGCCATTTGCCCGTGACGCCCGACGGCACCGCCATGTCCTGGCGCAGTCTGCTGATGCTGGGATTATCGGCGGGGCTGGTGCCTTGCCCTGCGGCCCTGGTGCTGCTGCTGGGGGCGATCGCCTTCGGCAATCCGATCTCGGGGTTGCTGCTGGTGGTCGCTTTTAGCCTAGGGCTAGCCAGCGTTTTAGCGGGTTTGGGCCTGCTGCTGGTTTCGGCCAAACGCCTGTTTAGGCAGGTGCCCGTGCCCCGACTCCAGGCGTTGCAGTGGCTGCCGCTGGCGAGCGCGGTGGGCATCACCATCATCGGCCTCGGCATTTCGACCCGATCAATCATGCAGCTGCTCTAGCGCCTGTCCCAAGTTTCACCGCCGACATTTTTGCTCACCGATTAATTGTCCCCTTCGACTCATTGGATGCACACCATGCCAACCCTCCTGCGCTGGACGATGACCCTGCCCCTCGCGATCGCCTTCGTCTCGCCCGCCTTAGCCAATCCGGCGGCCCCCGCGCGCCAGGCTGAATCCGTGGTCTCGTTCTTTTGCTACATGGTCAGCACCGATGGCCAGGTGCGCGACCTGTCGTCGCTGTGCGGTAGCTCGTCGGATGCTGTCCCTCAGCAAGCGGTTCAAAACACTGAGCCCTGCTATTTCCTAGATAGCGATGGCAAACCCTGTACTGCAACGGGTCGCCCCCCCTTCAGCAGCTAGGTGAGATTCGGCTGGGTTGACTTCGCAAGCTCCAGGCGCTGTGGCACCTGGGCGAGGTCAACCTATGGCCTAAAAGCCTCTAGGGTCAGCGCATTGGGGAATACACCTTTCTAAAACAAGGCTAAATTATGGCAACGGCAGGCTCAGTGTGGCAGCAGCTCAGACACAGAAAACTCGATTTAGAGCAGGCCCTGGCGCTGCTGGTCAGTGAGCAGGGGCAGGTGAATCTGGCACTGCTCGATCGCGAGGTTAGCGATCGCTTTTTTCGAGAATGTCAAGATTACTCATCGCTGCCGCCCGTCATGCCGCTGCTGCTTTGGCGCAACCGCTACTACCTGGGCAGCCCGTCGCCATTGTCGCCCGAGCAAATTGAGCAGTTGAGCGATCGCACCGCGACCGAAATTTGCATCGTTACCATCAGCGTCAAAAGCTACCACGCCTGGTTTCGCCTCCAGAAACTTGACACCAACAAGATCAACGCCGAGCAGGTGATCAACCCCCTCACTGGGGAGATGGAATCGGAGGATATTGGCGAGATCACCGAGCTGTTTCTGTCCAAAGCAGTCGATCAAATCAGCCGCATCAAAACGATTATTTCTGGGGCTCTGCGCAACCGAGCCAGTGACATTCACCTCGAACCCATTCGCGAAGGGCTGCTGGTGCGCTACCGCATCGACGGTATTTTGCACGACATCACCACCCTGCCCTCCGACATCAGCCGCAGGGTGATTGTGGCCCTCAAGGTGATGTGCAAGATGAACATTGCCGAAAGCCGCGTCCCCCAAGATGCTCGCATTGGCGATCGCTACTCCAAAAACTCAGATCTTGACGTCGAGCTAGATATGCGGGTGAGCACCCTGCCCTGCATCAACGGCGAAAAGGCCGTCATTCGCCTGCTGCCCCAGGAAAATCCGTTTACCAACATCCAAGAGCTGGGCTTTACCCCTCCGGCCCTCGAAATCTACGAAAATTGGCTGCGCCAGCCCCAGGGCATGATCATCTTCACCGGGCCAACCGGCTCAGGCAAAACCAGCACCCTCTACACCAGCCTGCAGCGGGTGGCCACCGAGCGGGTCAACGTGGTGACGGTGGAAGACCCAGTCGAATACATTCTGTCCCGCATTACCCAAACCCAGGTGCACGAGGCGGCGGGCATGACCTTTGCGGCGGGCATGCGTGCCATTCTGCGCCAAGACCCCGACATCATCATGGTGGGAGAAGTGCGCGATCACGAAACCGCTGAGACCGCCGTGCGAGCAGCCCTCACCGGCCACCTGGTGTTGACCACCCTGCACACCAATGACGCGGTCAGCGCCATTCCCCGACTCAAAGACATTGGCCCCGACCCCAGCCTGATCAGCGATGCCCTGCTGGGCATTGTGGCCCAGCGCCTAGTGCGAAAGGTCTGTCCGCACTGTGCAGTACATTACGCGCCCAGCGTTCAAGACCTCAACGTGCTGGGTATTTCCTACGACCAGGCCCATGCCGACCAGTGGCGGATTGGAAAAGGCTGTCTGAAGTGTTTTGATTCTGGCTACTCCGGACGGGAAGCCGTGGTTGAGCTGTTGAATGTGGACGATACCGTTCGTCAGATTATCTACGAAGGCACCCTGACCCAGCTCCACCGCTACCTCCACAAATGCGGCCTAGAATCGTTTCGCAAAGCGGCGATCGCCAAAGTGACCACTGGCCTCACCACCATGTCAGAGATTCTGCGGGTGCTGCCTTACAGCGCCTTCAACCAGCGTCACCTGCAAGAGGGAGCGTCCTTTAAAGCAAATCTGAGAAAAACCAATCTGCACAGCGCCAGTTGACGGTCGCTTCACCCAAAATTCAGAATGCCAAGATTCAAGCCCATCGGGCATCTTTATTCAATTTTTCGTTCTTCTATCTTCCTTCTTTGGCTATGAGCTGATCGTTGAGGTTCCAGTCGTAGGTCAGGTAGCGGATCTTCGTCCGAGCCGACAGGGGCGGATTTGGGCTGAGGTAGGTGCCGATGTAGTCGGGCACTGACGGGGCAACCCGTAAAAAGTCTTCGCCGTACCACTTAAAAATTTTGCTGCAATAGAGCACCCCAGTTTCGCTGTCGTAGCGCACCTTGTCGGGGTTGTGGATGAAGCGGTGGGCATCGGTTTCGAGCTGGGCTTCAACAATGTCGGGCCAGTAGGCCTCGTTGCGCAAGATTGGGCATCCCCCCGAGGCGCAGACCAGGGCGAAGTGAATGCGCGGCTCTTTGAACTGAGGCCGCAGGGTACCGTGCTCAAGGTCGTTGAGCCCGATGGGTTGGCCCTCTAGCTGGTAGAGGGGGCGGCTAAAAAATCGCCAGAAGGCCAGCCAGTTGGGTACCCCCAGCAGCTTCGGCAAAATCGAGTCGATGGGGTAGCGCGTCAGCACCTGCTGAATGGTGAGGGCGTTGTAGAGGTTGATCAGCAGGGCCAGCGATTCTTCGGGGGCCATACCATCGCGGCTGTGGGGCAGAGAGGCCAACCAGGCGTCTAAATCAGGGACAGCCTCGCGCTGCCAGCGGCTATAGTCAACCCGGCCCTGGTCATCCACATAGGTCTGGAGCAGCGTATTCCAGGGGGTAAAATCCAGCATGGCCCATCTCCTGCGCCTGGCGCGTAATGCCTATGTCCCCAATCCCAAGCTCTGGGGTTTCGCTCCGGCCCCTAGCCCAGACCTTAGCCTGGTGGGCCGTAGACCGCTGGGTACAGCGGGCGTTTCCGGCAGTGCCAACCCTGACGACTCAACAGCTAGCCGATTGGTTGAGCCAGGGCAAGACACCTGTTCCTATTCTGCTCGATGTGCGCCGAGACGACGAGTTTGCCGTTAGCCACCTGCCAGAGGCCCACCGCGCTGCCAACCTAGAGGCGGCTTTGGCTCTGGGGCTAGATCGCGATCGCCCCATCGTCGCCTACTGCTCGGTTGGCTATCGCTCGGCGCGGCTAGCGGCTCAACTGCAAGGGTTGGGCTATGGCGAAGTCTATAACCTGGCGGGGTCGATCTTTAAGTGGGCCAATGAGGATCGATCGCTGGTGAGCCAGGGCCAGACCCAGACCCAGGTGCATCCCTATAGCTCGCTCTGGGGAAAGCTGCTCAAGCCTGGACTAGCCGTCCCTCTGGCCCAAGGAACTCATGGGAATCCGCCCACCGACGACAGCGTTTCCTAACGATTTCCTCTGGCAATGCGCTCCCACTGGGGCAGGTCTTCGGGGTAATCCACATCACTGAGGGGGGCCAGCAGTTCCACCGTGAGCCCCTGGGCGGTGGCCGCCGCCAGGGTTTGCTCCAGCACCCGTTCAGTGCCCCAGTCGATGGCTTGAAACAGGGCGGGCTCTAGCTGACGCAGCCCAATTAGGTAGTAGCCGCCGTCGGTGGCGGGGCCGATCGCCACATCGACCCGCTCCAGTGCCTGGAGAGCGCTGGACAGGTGATCGGCACCTAGGGCGGGGCAGTCGCTGCCGATGGCGATCGCCCCCGGCCTGCCCAGAGCAAAACTCTGGCTGAAGGCGGCGATCAGGCGATCGCCCAGGCCACCCGCACTCTGCGCAACATAGGTGACCGTCTCGCCCAGCCAGTCCTGCATTTGAGCCCGACTGCCCCCGGCAAAATGGACTTCCACCGCCAAGGGCAAATGCTGGGCTGCCGCAGTCACCTGGGTTAGCACATGCTCAGTCATTTGACGCTGGAGAGTCGCCGCCCCCTCGGCTCCCAAATGGGGAATGAGGCGCGTTTTGGTGCGTCCTGGCTCCGGGTAGCGGGTCAACATCAGTAGGCCGAAGGGCTTGACCCCAGGCCTCTCGTTAGCGCTGGCCGTTAGTCGATCCATAGGGAATGTAGCCCTCACGGTATCTGTGGTCTCTATCATGGGTCAGGGCCACTCCGGCAGACAACCTACAACCTAGGGTACCGATCGCACCGTCAGCCACTTTCCATTCTCTAAAAACTAATCGCAGGTTTGGCCCCCGTTTGGGCAAGCTATAGCGAAATGGGAACGCATCATGGATCACATGGCTTGACCAACTGCTGTTTAGGGCTGCTGAGCCAATCTATCCATGGCACATTCGTCTTCTACTGATCCCATTCGGGTCGGTATCCTTCACTCCATTACGGGGGCTATGGCCGCTAGCGAAGCCCCGCTGATAGCGGCAGCGCTCATGGCCATCGACGAAATCAACCAGGCGGGCGGCGTACTGGGCCGTCCACTAGAGCCAGTGGTTGCAGACGGAGCCTCAGAACCAGAACAATTTGTGCAGGCCGCCCAGCACCTGCTGTCGGTAGACTCGGTAGCCACGCTCTTCGGCTGCTGGACTTCCATGAGTCGCAAGGCCGTGCTGCCAGTGCTGGCGGCCCACAATCGGCTGCTGTGGTACCCCGTCCACTACGAAGGGTTAGAACAGTCTCCCTGGGTGTTTTACACCGGCTCTTGTCTCAACCAGCAGGTCGAACCCGCCCTCGACTGGCTGCTGGCCCAGGGCAAGCGCCGCCTGTTTTTAATTGGCTCTGACCACCTGTTTCCGCGCATTACCAATAAAGTCATCAGAGGGCAGCTCAAGCCCCATCAGGGTATGGTGGTGGGCGAGGCCTATGTCCCCCTCGGGGCCACTGACTTCAGTGACCTGGCCAAGACCATTGCCACGGCCCAGCCCGATGCGGTGTTTAACACCCTCAACGGGCCGAGCAATCTACCCTTTTACACCCAGTGCCAGGCCCTTGGCCTGACCGCCGATCGCATGTCGATCTTAACCGTCAGCATTGGCGAACTAGAGCTTCAAAAAATGGGCTCAGTGGCCGCCGGGCACTACGCCTGCTGGAGCTATTTTCAAAGCCTGGATACCCCCGCCAATCGGGCGTTTGTAGAGCGGTTTAAGCAGCGCTACGGCGGTGGCTCCGATACCGCAGCCGCTGGGGGGCGCGGCGTGCATGGCGTGACCAGCGACTCCATTGAGGCGGCCTACACCCAGGTCTACCTGTGGCGGGCCGCCGTTACCACCGCCCAAACCACCGCCACCGACCCGGTGCGCCAGGCGGCCTACCACCAGCGCTGGGATGCCCCCAGCGGTACCCTGTACTGCGAGCCCAACCACCATGTACAAAAGCGGTGCCATGTGGGCCAGGTGCAGGCCGACGGCCAGTTTCGCATTGTCCACTCCAGCCCTGGGCCAATTCGCCCCCTGCCCTGGCTGGGCATGGAGAACCAATTGTTCCCGGCGGCGACAGTCGCGATTGAAATGCTCGGGGAAGTGTCGGACTGCGTCCAGTCGAGCTGGGAGCTAGAGCAGCAGTCGCGGCGGCTGGAGCAGGTGCTCGCTCAGCTGCGCCAGGAGGCGGGTCAGCGGCAGCAGGCCGAGGTCGCGCTACGTACCGCCAACGCCGAAATTACCTCTCTAAATCAGGCCCTGGAAGCCGACAACATCCGCATGGGCGCGGAGCTATCGGTGGCCCGCCAGATTCAGCAGATGGTGCTGCCCCGCCCTGAGGAACTGGCCGCGATCGCCGATCTAGATGTCGCCACCTTTATGCAAGCCGCCGCCGAAGTGGGGGGCGACTACTACGACCTGCTCACTCAAGAATCGCCAGAGGGAGAGCACACTACCCTGGCTATTGGCGACGTTACCGGCCACGGCCTAGAGAGCGGCGTGCTGGTGATTATGGCGCAGACCGCCGTGCGCACCCTCCATGCCCTAGGGCTGGCCCAGGGCGCGATCGCCCCCGTCCAGGCCTTTCAGGCCATCAATCAGGTGCTCTACCAAAACCGGCTGCGGATGGGGTCTCAGCGCCATCTCTCCCTGGCGCTGATGGACTACCACCAGGGCACCCTCACCCTCACCGGACAGCATGAGACGGTGATTGTGGTGCGGGCCAGCGGCGGCGTAGAGCGCATTGACACCCTCGATCTGGGCTACCCTGTGGGCTTAATCGCCGACATCGCCCCCTTTGTGGCTCAGCACACCGTTGACCTCGCCGTCGGCGACGGGGTGGTACTCTACACCGACGGCATTACCGCAGCCGAAAACAGCCAGCGCGAACTCTACGGCCTCGATCGCCTCATGATCGCCGTGCAGCGAGCCTGGGAGGATTCTGCCGAGGCGATTCAGGCCGCTGTGATGGATGACCTGCGATCGCACCTTCAAGACCGCACTATTTTGGATGACCTCACCCTGGTTGTGGTCAAGCGTCGCGTCTAACCCTACTATCATTGTCCCCATGACTCGTTTCGCCGATCCCCCCTCCGATGCTGACCAGCCTTCTAGCCTCGACCATTTGCGTCGAGAAAATCAGCGCCTGCGTCAGGAAAACGCCGACCTGCGCATCGCCCTCTCTAATACGGCGGAGCACGGGGATTTGATCGAGGCCACCCTCCACAAGACCAACCAGCGGCTTCAGGCTGAAATGGTCGAGCGCCTGCGGGCCGAGGCCACGCTCAGAACCCTAATCGACCTGATCTCGCGTCAGAAAGCCGATTTAGAAATCATCATGCACACCATCATGGAGCACGGCGATACCCTCGACACCCAGTGGCACCAGAAGTTTTGCGCCGCCATGGTGCGAGCCGACATCGACGGCCTTACCCAAATTCCTAACCGGCGGCGGTTTGACGAGTACCTGGTGCAGCAGTGGCAGGTGATGGTGCATGAGCAGGAGTCGCTAGCGTTGATTTTGTGCGACCTCGATGCCTTTAAGATCTACAACGACACCTACGGTCACCTGGCTGGCGACACCTGCCTGGTGCAGGTGGCCACGGTGCTACGCCACTGCCTGCACCACAGCAGCGACCTAGTCGCCCGCTACGGCGGGGAGGAATTTGTGGCCATTTTGCCCCGTACCACCCTGGCCAAAGCCCAGGTGGTGGCCCAGCGCATTCAGCGGGAAGTCTTAGGACTGCGGATTCCGCACCAGCATTCCACCGTGGCCCCGGTGGTAACCGTCAGCATTGGCGTGGCGAGCACCATTCCCCATGCCCAGGTCAGTGCCGCTGACCTACTTCAACGGGCCGATGAACAGCTCTACCAGGCCAAGCACATGGGTAAAAACCAAATTTTCGCGGCCAGCCTCTAGTTTTTTACGTGATCCCTGCGATTTTGTTGCCAGTTATTGACGCTATGATCTCGACTTCTAATCCCAACCAGTTTGGCCGCTTTGTAGACTGCTTAGAAAACAGTAAAGAGTACCTGACGATTTGCTTTTCGCCTTCGGCCTCGGCCCGACAGCAGCGGTGGCGCAACTACGGTCTTTCGGCAGATTTTCTGGGGGATTACTTTGCCACCTTCTTCCCTGGCAGCCCCCACAAGGCGGGGTCTTCTGAGGACTTAATGCAGCGCGAAACAGTGAAGTCTGCCATTAGCTATATTGCCAACGAGCTGCTCGAAAATGCGATCAAGTATCACACCGATCGCACCCCAGATCCGATTAGTATTTCGCTATTCTTATACGAAGACTTTATTGTATTTCAGTCGATCAATTTGGTTGAGCCTCTGGCCGCCGAACAATTTCAGGGGTTTATTCAAGACATTCTCACCGCCAGCGACATCGATGCCGTGTTCTCCCAACAGCTCGAAAAAGCGGCCACAGGCCAGGGGGAATCGCACATGGGCTTTTTGACGATGATGTGTGACTACGGCGTGGAATTTGGCTGGGGATTTAGGCCACCCGTTCTGCACCAAGACTTTGTTGAAGTCAATGTGCAGGCTTACCTTAGCCTGAAAGCAACCTTTTGATCTGCCACCGCCCTAGTTTTTTGCCCGCCCCCTTACCCCCACCCCAACGCCCGATGCCATGATGTCTGACTCGACCATGATTGAAACCGAAGACTACCGCGTGTATTACCAGGCAGACCGGTCTACCGTGTTCTTTGAAGGCTTTCTGCGGCTAGACGGCATTGAAGCCTACCAACCCGTGATGGATCTACTCATGGCGGCCATAGAGGGCGACCAGTGCATCTTAGATCTTCACCAGCTGGAGTTTTTAAACAGCTCAGGTATCAGCATGCTGTCGATGTTTGTGGTCAAAGTGCGCGATCGCGGCACCACCCGGCTCAGCTTTCGTGGATCGGAGGCCATTCTCTGGCAGACGCGATCGCTCAAAAACCTCAAACGCCTCATGCCCGACCTCACCATCGAAATGCTGCGCCCCCAAACCAGTGCTGACCCAAATCCCTAATTCCGATAGCAAAAGAACGAGAATAGAAGAGCGAAACTGAAAAAATGCTCGATGAGCTTGAATCCTGGCATTTTGGGCTGCCCTAACCCAGACTTCGCCTACTACCCACAAAAAAAGCGCGGCTTCAGCCGCGCCTTGATGCATCAGTTCCACCGAGACGGGGGGAACCGGGTAGATGCATTAGCGGGTCGGCACGTTGCCAGGACGTACCGAAATGGTTTGCTCGCGGCCATCACGGCGCAGGGTGATGGCGAGGTCTTGCCCCACGGTCGAACCCTCAACCGCCTGCTGAACAGCGGCACTTTCGCTGACTGGCTGACCTTCGACGGACACAATCACGTCCCCTGGGCGCAGGCCACCTCGGGCCGCTGGGGAGTTGGGCATCACCTGCACAATCAACACCCCTTCTTCCTCTTCCACAGAGAAGGGGCGGTCGGGGCTATTGTTGATATTTTCCTTCACCTCGGGTGACAGATTCGCCATCTGAATACCCAGGTAGGCGTGCTCGACCCGGCCAGTTTCAATTAGCTGGGCGCTGATGCGCTGCACGGTGTTGATCGGAATCGCAAAGCCAATGCCCTGCGCCCCCTGGATGATGGCGGTGTTGACGCCAATCACCTCACCGTTGAGGTTGAGCAAGGGGCCGCCGGAGTTACCGGGATTAATGGCGGCATCGGTTTGAATAAAGTCAACCCGCTTGTCGGGCACACCTACCTCGCGGCTAGAGCGACCGGTGGCGCTAATGATGCCCGCCGTAACAGTGCTGTCGAGACCCAGGGGGTTGCCAATGGCGATCGCCCATTCCCCAGTCTGTAGCTGGTCAGAATCGCTGATGGCGACGGTGGGCAGGTCGGTGGCTTCAATCTTGATCACCGCCACATCGGTTACCTCGTCGGCCCCCATCACCCGGCCCGTAAAGCTGCGACCGTCGGTCAGGGTTACCTGCACTTCGTCGGCCCCGGCGACCACGTGGGCGTTAGTAATAATTTGCCCGTCGGCGGAAGTAATAAAGCCCGAACCCACGCCCCGCTGCACTTGCTCACCCTGGGGCATCTGCATGTTGCCAAAGAACTGCCGGAAGAACGGGTCTTGGAACATAGGCGGCACGTTGGTCTGCACCGTGCGGGCCGCGTCAATGCGCACCACCGAGGGCTCTACCTGGCGCACAATGTCGGCAATGACATTAGGGTTGGAGACCGAGGGCGCGATCGCTACATTACTCTGGGCGCGATCGCCCTGTGGCTGACTCTCCTGGGCCTCAGGAGCTGGAGCCGGAGATTCCTGATCGCCATTGTTCCAGAAGCCGTTGTCCCAGAATACGTCGGTGGTGGTTGGCTGGCTGGTGGCCGAGAACTGCACCAGGGCACTTATGGCCTGACCACCAGCCGTGGCGATTCCCGCCCCCAAAAGCACTAGGGCCAACGACTTGGCTGCGGGCCGCACGCTGCGCCCAGATCCTTGCTCAGAAACAGGCTCAGAAGCACGCCCAGAACCATCCTTATCCATTGCCGTTACCTCGTTTATGTCTCGCATGATGTTTACAACAATAGAGATATGGTATGGCAAGGGGGTGGCGGGTCCATGGCGAAGCTGTGACACTTTAGCCGCTTTGACTGTGACGATTTTGCGGTCAGCGCCAAACCCTTGCTGGGCAAGGGTTTGGCGCTGATTCAGCCGATGTTTAATTAGGCTTTTCCCTTCCCATCCGTTGAATCCATCGATCGCTGGGGCTTAGATTTACCCGTGCGCGACAGGTTAAAGGATTGAGAGAATGCCTTCTTGCGGGCACCAGCCACGTTGCCTCGCTGGTAGTCCAACTCCAAGTCTTGCAGGATGGCCTGCTCTTCGAGCAGCACTGGGCTGGGGGCCATCGCCGCCATCGCTATCCGGGCGTTGCCTAAGGAGGCGCTGGCGGCGGCATAGTCGCCCTGGTCGGAATACATGACTGCCTCGCGGCGAGCGCGGGCTGCCATCAGCAGAGCCACCTGCTCTTGCACCGCCGGGTTGGCGGGGAAATCGCTGAACTGAGCGGAGCTGACCAGGGGCAGCTCTAGCCCCGCCCGCAGCACCTGACGGCCCGAATGGTCGGTGTCATCCCAGGCCAGGCGCACCTGCATGAGTTCGCCACTTTGGCTCAGGGCAGGCACCTGCAAGCGCACCACTACTTGAATGGGTGAACCCACCATCAGGTTGGGCAGCTTGTAGCGCCGGGTGTCGGTTTTCTCAAAATCATTCAGCACATCCATGACGGTGACACCGCTGCGGGATTCTACCCCGAGGCTGACTCGCTGGCCCAGGGTGGCGGCCAGCCCCGACAGCTCGGTTTCAAAAATGGTGGGCAACTGGTCGGCAGATTCAATATGGAAGAAGTTGCCGTCGCCGCTGCGGGCCATGGCGGCGAGCAGGTCTTCGCTATAGTCGTTGCCGATGCCCAGGGTAGTGGTACTGACGCCGCGCTGGGCGAGGCCGTGAACATCATTGGCGATCGCATCCGGCCTGGTCTCTCCCACATTAGCCAGCCCGTCGGAGAGCACAATCACCCGGTTGAGCTGGGCTGGGTTGAGGTACTGGCTGACCTGCACCCCGCCCTCGACCCAGCCAGCGTGGAGCGCCGTGGAGCCCCGCGAGTGGACGTGGCTGAGCTTTTCGAGCAGGGTGTTTTTGTCGGTGGCCAGGGTGCTGGGCACCAGGGTCTCGATGCGGTCATCGAAGAGCACGACGCTGATGCGATCGCAGGGCAGCAAATTCTCCACGGCAAAGCGGGCGGCCTCGCGGGCGTAGTGCATCTTTTGCCCCTGCATGGAGCCGGAGCGATCGATCGCCAGGCTGAGGTTGAGCGGCACGCGGTCTGCCTTGAGGGCGACGGCGGGGGGCGTGATCCGCACCAGCACATCGAGGGTCATGGGCTGCTGGGTGACGATCGCCCCGTAGAGCGGAATCAGTTCGAGGGTAGGGAGAGCGGGTTGGGTCATGGTGGCCTCTGGGTGGATTTGAGGTGGGCGAGGTGGTCGGCAATGAGTTGCAGCAGGCTGTCGCGTTCGTGGGCGGTGGCGGGGGCGGCAAAGTCTTGCCGAACGTGGAGTTCTAAACCGTCGAGAATTTCTAGACGAGTCCAGGGCTGGGGTGGAGATGCAGGTGGGGCAGCGGGGGCCGGGGCCGCCTGCTGTGGGGAGACACGTAGGTCTCCCCCTACAGGACTGGTAGAACGCTTGGGCGAACGGTCTGATGGTGAGGATTCCCTGCATTGGCCTTTGGCCGGGCCTTGCCCATCGCGAATTTGAGACAAAAACGCCAGCGCCGGGTTCGCGGCCTCAACTGTGAGTTGAACCCCTCCTTGCAGGATGTTTTCTAAGGCCGCGTCAGACTGGCCGCCGATCAGGCTGCTGATGGAGCTGGTGCTGTACCCTTCCGCTAGCAGGCGGCGCAGCACCAGCAATTGCAGTAGATGCCGGTAGGTATAACGAGCTTCGCGCCCCTGCTTGAGGGGCTTGTCTAACCATCCCTGAGTAGTGTAATGGCGCACCAGCCGAGGGTTGACCGGCTCTTGCCCGCGATTTCCAGAACCCTGGTCGGGCAAAAACTGCGGCAGCAGGTCATTGGTCACCTCAACGAAGCGATCCAAAACCATCTCAGGCTGTTGCTGGGCAATTTGTTGCAACATGCTCATAGGCCTATGATAAACACTTGCAAATTAAATTGTCAATAACATTTCAAATTGCAAGTGTTTGTCCATCCACCCCCTACCCCTCACCCATCCACCCCATGCCATCTCCCGTAATTCTCATTACCGGCTGTTCCTCGGGCATTGGTAAAGCGCTTTGCCAGGCGTTTCATCGGCAGGGCTGTCGAGTGGTGGCAACGGCCAGACGGGTAGAGGCTCTGGGTGAATTAAAGGCCCAAGGCATCATGACATTGCTCCTGGATGTGACCGACTCAGCAGCGATCCAGCAGGTGGTCGAAACCGTTCTCGCTCAAATCGGTCGGATCGACATTTTGGTTAACAATGCGGGCTTTGGTCAGTTTGGCCCGTTGATGGATCTCAGCCCGACGCAGCTTGAGGCGCAGTTTCAAACCAATGTGCTGGCTCCGCTGGAGCTTGTGCAGCAGGTGGCCCCGGTGATGAAGGGGCAGCGATCGGGCATTATCGTCAACATCGGCAGCATCTCGGGAGTAGTGACGACGCCCTTTGCTGGGGCTTACTGTGCGTCGAAGGCGGCGTTGCACAGTCTGTCGGAGGCCCTGCGGATGGAGCTTGCTCCGTTTGGCATCCATGTGGTCACGGTGCAGCCAGGTGCGATTCAGTCAAACTTTGGCCGCACAGCAGAGCAGGGATTGGCCGGGGTACTCTCACCAGACTTATGGTACGCGCCGCTGGAGTCACAGATTCGCGCCAGGGCGGTGCTGTCTCAGGCGCAGGCGACACCAGTGGATGTGTTTGCCAAGCAGTTAGTGACGGTGCTGCTGAGGCCCCAGCCGCCGATAACCATTCGGCTAGGGAAAAAGAGTCGGTGGCTGCCGTTGCTCAAGCAAATCTTGCCGCCTAGGCTGATGGAGTTTTTGCTCAAGCGGCAGTTTGGCCTCACGCAAATGACGAGATGAGGGGATCAGCCGATCTACGGTTTGGTGCTAACCCTCTTCTACAGCCTGGGTGAACCGCACATCTTCGTAGAGAGCTTCGATGGGGGCTTGCCAGCCTACGCTGGTGAGGTCAAGCGTTTCTGCGGCAATATAGGTTTGCAGATCCCAACGGCGCGAAGAAATCCGGCGATAGCGGTCAACACTAATGCTGTCAGCACTGACCAAAACGTATTCTTGCAGAGCGGAGATTTGACGGTAGTGGGTAAACTTGTCGCCCCGGTCATAGTCGGCAGTGCTGGGAGACAGCACCTCCACAATTAGGCTGGGGTGACGAATGAGTTTAATGGCATCCCGATCGCGCCCATCGCAGCTCACCATGACATCGGGATAGTGGTAAGGCCCATGGTGAGAAATCTCTACTTTGACATCCGCCATCACCACCAGACACCCTTTACCGCGCAGATGAGCCTTCAGGGCAGCGGCTAAATTGAGCGCAATTTGATTGCGGGGAATCGTCCCCCCCGTCATTGCAAAGACTTCCCCATCCACAAAAGCGTACTTAACGTCCTGGGTAGGTTCCCATTCCAGATATTCCTGGGGAGACAAAGGGGTGAAGTTGAGTCTTGCAATCATGGGGTCTACCGCTGCGCATCCATCTCAGGGAGAAAGCCTTTGGTTTGATCTTAATTGTGGCATAGGCATCGTTAGCGGCAGTTGGCTTCACTGTTCAATCACCATCGCTGTTCCGCCGCCGCGCCGAGTGGGTTCTGCCGCCGCCAGAGTGGTGCCGTCGGGATGCACGATTAACCCTGCGGCAGCGCCGATTTCGGGCACTGGCTCTAGAACATGGCCCAGGGCGGCTAACGCCTGGGCGATCGCAGTTTGCTCAAACCCACCGTCTACCTGGGTCATACCCGTGTTGCGCTGGGAGAGTCGCGGGGCCGCGATCGCCTCAGGCAGCGTCAGGCCAAAGTCGATCAGGTTCACCGCCAGACCGACCACCGTGGTGATGATGGTGGAGCCGCCCGGCGAGCCCAGGGCCAGCAGATCGCCCTCGGGGCTGTGGATGATAGTGGGGGCCATGCTGCTGCGGGGCCGCTTCCCTGGCTCCGGCGCGTTGGGATGGGGGCTGACGGGGTCAAAGTCGGTCAGCTCGTTGTTGAGAATAAAGCCATAGCCCGGCACCACCATGCCAGAGCCGCCGATGGATTCGAGGGTGAGCGTGTAAGAGACCAGGTTGCCCTGGCGATCGCTGACCACCAGATGCGTCGTCGAGGTACCTGCTGGCCCCTCTGCCTGAACAACGGGCGGGGGAACGGTCATGCTGGGGCTGGGGTCGCGCTGGTAGGGCAGCGGGTTCCCCGGCACCGCGCGAAAGTCCTTGCCCGCCTCCGGGGCGCGATCGCCAATCATCGCCCACCGCGTCTGAACAAAATCGGCACTGCGCAAGCCAGCCAGGGGCACATCCACATACTCAGGGTCGCCCAGGTAGGCATTGCGATCGGCAAAGGCCAACCGCTCAGCTTCCAGTACGGTGTGCCAAGCCTGGGCGCGATTGCCCTCACCCAGGTCAAACCCCTCCAAAATGCTGAGAACCTCTCCGGTGGTGATGCCGCCGCTGCTGGGTAAGCCCATGCCGTAAAGCGTATAGCCCCGGTAGGTGGTCACCGTTGGTGGCCGCACCCGCACCTCGTACCGATCGAGATCGGCCAGCGTCATGCCGCCAGGGATGACGCGAAAGGGGGGTTGCGCAACGGCGGGGGGTTGCTGCACCGTCTGGGCGATCGCCGCTGCGATCTCACCCCGGTAAAAGGCATTTACCCCCTGGGCCGCCAGCAGACGATAGGCTTTGGCCAGGTCAGAATTTTTGAATTGGACACCTACCGCAGGCGGTTTGCCATCCGGGAGATACAGCGCCTGGGTCGAGGTAAAGGCTGCAAAGCGGGCCTGGTTTTGCGTTACCTGGGCGGCAAAGTTGTCATCTACTGCAAAGCCGTTTTCTGCCAGGGCGAGCGCCGGTTGCAGCGCCTCCGACAGCGACAGCGTACCGTAGCGACTGAGCGCCTCGGTCCACTCCAGCGGCGTGCCCGGCACCCCCACCGCCGCTCCAGACGAAATGCGGTTGGGCGAAAAGGGCAACACCACGCCAGTCGGGCTATCCGGGTCTTTGAACATATCCACCTGGGCCGAGGCCGGGGCCTGCTCACGACCGTCGAGGGTGATGATGCGATCGCTATCCTTTAGATAGATCACCATGAACCCGCCACCGCCAATACCGCCAGAAAAGGGATCGGTCACGCCCAGGGCCGCCGCCGCCGCAACAGCGGCATCGATGGCATTGCCGCCGCGCTTCAAGACATCGATGCCAATTTGGGTGGCGCGGGCATCTTCTGTAGCCACTGCGCCCCCTCGCCCCTCGGCCACAAAAGCAGTTGTCTGAGACAAAAGCCCCTGATTTGCAAAAAGAACGCAGCCGATGCAGATGCAAACCCCCAAGACCCCAAACGCGATTCGCCTAACCATAGTGTTCTCACATCAACGCTGCATCATGGGCACTGTAAACCGAAAGCGTAAGCAGGGAGAGTTTGTCCCAGTGCTTAAAGATTCGTTAGTTGTGAGTCAACGAGTAAGTTGGGTGACGCGCTAGCAGAACCCAACAAGCCTCAGTAGCAAGGATGGAAACGGAATCTTGCCCTAAGCCTGTCGTTTGCGAAGCGTCCCCAGAGGAGGAAGGGTGGCTTTGCACAGCACGTCAACAGATCAATTGTTGGCATTGCTGAATTAAGGAATCAACCGTGGAGGGCTGGGACATCGCCGAAATTGAGGTAGTGATAACATACGCCTACGGCGGGGCGTAGCCCTACGAACGGAGTGAGCCAGCATGTGTACGGACTTGGAATAACAAAGTGGGGTAGTGACGCATAGAGCTTCGCTCCGCCAAGGGCGTACGGGTGTTTTTACCTTCAACCCGAGTCATGTAGGTTTTGGAGACAATCTGATCGCCCTTCGGAATGAAGCCGGGATACACCGACTAGCCATCGGTAACGTAGCAATAGCGGTTCTAGGCCACCACGATAGACCAGAGTGGGGCAAAGGTTTCAGCACTATGGTCACCCAGTAACCAGCCTAAAATCCCCTTTTTAAAGTGGTCAACGGCTGTCCACAGCCAAATCTTGTTTTTTTGAGCCGACAAAAGTTTCCAATTCGTCAAGTTCACCGACCTCTGGCGTTGTTTCAGGGTCGTAAGCATCAGAGAGTCGTTAGCCAACTTGCTTTACCCACGTAATGACCGTCGTATGATGCACCCCTTTGACTCGCTCAACGGCTCGAAACCTGGGGCCGTTGGTGTACAGCTTGAGACACTCGCGTCTGACCTCATCGGAGTCCCCTCGGTGGGGTTCGCAGGCATCGATAAATTGACGACCGCAAGCTACACAGATGTGATTCTGCTTACCTTTCCTTTTGGCATTCTTACGGATACGAGACGCTCCACATTCCGGACATTGCATCGCATAATGCCCTAATTCATCTCTTAATTATGCAACGCCAGAAAATCTAGCTCGATTTGACGGGCTTTTTGCTCGGCGAGCTTGCGGTTAATGGGGGAATCAGGCAAGCCGGTGCTGAAGTAGTATCGTTGGCGCTGCCAGTTAAAGACCAACTGCGGGCGATCGTTGGAGTTCTTGACCTAGACGGTACGTGGTATCGCTAAGGTTGAGGTACTGCGAAATTGCTTGCTTACTCACAAACTGAGTCATGGCGTCTCCTAAAGCCATCAGAGCTGGCTCAAATAAAGGAAATGGATGCAGCAGGATTTAGCCTGGGCCTTGAGCACCCAGCGTTCATTCTCCTTGGCATCGATGTAGACATCGACAAGACGGCCTGCTGCTGAGGCTTCTCGCTGGTGTAGCAGGCACCGAAGGAGAGTGATCAACAGCTGCCGTCTGTCTGTGTCCTCACTCTAGGCGGCGGTGATGACTAGAGTGTGGATAACAGCCGTCAATTTTATGGCCAATGGAAATTTGGCAAAACAAAACCCCTGGCGCTTGCCAAGGGCTTCAGTGAAATTCGACATCAGTATCCTAAGCTATTTGGCTCAGCCCCCGCGATCGCACCCTTCAGCAGGTCATCCCAGGCTGCCACATAGGGCTTTGCTTTCGAGGTGAAAAAGAACCTCTCCTAATCGCTTCGGTGGGGTCGTGGTTTGACATAAAGCAGCACAACACACCATAAAAGTAAAGAACATCCATCACAATTAGGCGAAAGTTGACCCGTTTCGGGTGAGCGCTCCACTTCTTGTAAATCTGGCGGTTGAAGGATGTCACAACGCAGCGGGCTAAGCCACTATAGAGCGAAGGGCAGACCTACTGCCTTCCCGTTCAACTCTATAGCGAACTTCTTATAGTCAAACCGCCCCCGGTGTCCAGTGCATCGGGGGTTATTCAATGGTGCGATCGCATCATCAACTCTTCACGCTGCATCTTCATTGCCATCGGCATCTAGCTGCTTTAGGTGAATGTGCTTGTAGCCCAGCTTAATCGTGAACTCATCTCCAGACTTAAGGCCCATTTCTTGGGTGTAGGCTGCCCCAATCACGATCTGACCATTTTTGTGGACAGTTAGGGTATACGAAGCTTCACGGCCTCGACCATCTGCACTATTCTCAGGCTCAAGCTGAATACCCTTAGCCGCTAGTAGAGCATCATAAAACTCAGCCAGGCTCACACGGGTCTTCCCTTCTTTACCGACCGTGTAGTAGCCACATTCTTTAGCGAGTTCCCGCTTAGTCAGGCCATCATTCTCTTTCACCTTGGCCAGGAGAGCCTTGCCTGTCAGGGCTTCCTTACTTTTCACTGCCATAATTCAAACTATCCATAGGGTACACATGAAAATCCACAATGACTGCTAGAAAACCTCTAGAATCATCTAGTTCTCTTTCCCTTCCACGCTATCGAACGACTTGAAGGAAGAATCAGGGACTCTTTAATTTATCCTACCCTGATTATAGTTACTCATTAATTCAGTGACTCGTATATTCAAGGCTGATATCCAATGAAAAGCACCATTGGCCAGATTTACGTTATCCAGTCTACTAACCTAACCGCTCAGCGAGTCGTTGTAGGATAAGCCTGATTTACTCTGGAAGATGCGCTACTAATCGTTGAGACGGCCAATAATACAGAGGATGCCTGCTTCTATGAAATGTTGGCCGCAAAGAAGTAGGGCAAAATAAATCGAGGTCACGTTAACCTAGCGTTAGGTTTTCTCCCTCAGAGGGATGATGATGGCACTGGTTCGTTAAGAGGAGATGTATCGAAACCCTTTCATGCAAAGGATTTCCTGGGTTGATAAGGGTCGAGAGCAGAGACCTATCGCCATCGCCGGAGTCGTCCGTTTCTCTAATCCCCAGTGCGGCCTCACCCAATTATGAATGATCCGCTGAACATCCAAGACGCGCTGCAACCCTGCCCGAGTCTTAGCATAGAGATTCTGACGCCGACGATACGCGCTACACCGTCGTCTTAGGGCCGCATTCTGGGCCTCGTTATGATTCGCATGCACCTCCGCAGTGGGGCTAATCGCGGTGAACGGATGCTCTGCCTTAACCCAAACCACACGTCGCTGGCCTTGAGAGCCTTTGATTTTCATCGCCACTTCGAGCCCTTCTCGCCAGACTTTTCGAGTGCGGTAGGCTCTTGGGCAATTGCGGAGCGCTAGATAGACACTGGCCAAGTCCCACAATGCTTTAGCGTAGCGACGCTCACCGTCGGTGAACCACCGAATGTAAGGACACGCTTGTGCCCACTGCCAAGCCTGTTGCGTTCCCCGCTGAAACAGCAGTTCGTCCTTATGACCCGCCATTGCTGAAACCCAGTAGCGACTGCTGCGTTCGATAAAGTGGATCGTCCAGCCTTCTGAGCTAGCGGGGGGGACGGTTCTCGCCGACGCGAGTGTACACCTCATCTCCTTCTAGCGTCACCTCTCGACCTGCTGGGGCCGAGGGTGACCAGGCATCAACCTGATTTGCCAAGCGCTCTTCCCAGCGCAGAATTGTTGAGTGAGATTTACCGAAAGTGCGGCCTGCCGCCCGCACTCCCATCCCTTCGGTGCGGCTAGTCAATGCCGTGGCCACCAATGAACTAGGTGCTCGGAGTTGGGCCATTGGGGTGCCGGTGCGCTCATTAAATCGCTTGCCGCAGTCGTTGCAGCGATATCGCTGGAGCAGCACACCGTCTGAGAGCGATTCCCGCCCATTCTTTACAACCTGGAGGCTTTGGCAGTGAGGACAATCCATGGCTTTGGAGTAGTTGCACTGCACCCATTTTACCTATCACCGCCTAACAGACCAGTGCCCCGAGTTTGTTCTATCTCAACTGTATTGACTCCAATGTCTAACTTCTTTCAGATTCTTATAGTTTTCTTAGTTCCTAATCTTCTGAAACCGTAACGATGAGTTTGCCCTGATTCGTACTGTCAAAGAGCTGTTTCTATTTATAGTTCGATTCTGTGATTGAACCTACAGGCAGCAATTCCCGGACATCCGCCCCAGTCGATGCATCTAATTTTACAAACAAGCATTCCGAACATGGAAATTTATGAGTTCAACGCCTTTTCGATACAACGATCGGGAATGAGCCACAGAACTGCAACCAGAACGTATAATGCACATGCAAGCCAAGGGATTGCAAAAGCAAGTGGAATTGCAGCTGCATAAATCAATACCGATAACTTGCCTTTAGAGTTTCGACCAAGAGCATTTGCAAGTGTGGAATCTTGACCGTGGTGAAAAACAAGTGTGCGGGTTAGAGTGAAGTAGGCGATCGCAGCCAAAAATAGAACCACACCATAAAGCGCCACAGGCAACGCAGCAAAGTGATTTTCACCCATCCATGCGGTGACAAAGGGAAATAATGATAACCAGAACAACAAATGTAGGTTTGCCCACAAAGTTGAACCATTCACTTGTCGGACTACCTGAAACAGGTGATGGTGATTGTTCCAGTAAATCCCAACATGCACGAAACTCAATACATAGCTTAGAAAGATTGGAATCAACGGACGTAGTGCAGCTAAATCTGACTCATGAGGTATTTTTAACTCCAGCACCATAATGGTGATAATAATAGCAATTACCCCATCACTGAATGCTTCCAACCTACCTTTAACCATTTTTGGATATGCTCCTTGTTTGCTTACCGCGTTGTATAACTACCGTTTGCAAAAATTGTTGTCCGGTTATCCACTATTCATTCAATATCTCAACGCAGCAGATCACTAATTATTCCTGCTGAAGAAAGTCCAGCAACAGGGGATTGATCTGATCAGCGTGGGTCCAGTTGATGGCGTGCGGCCCACCAGGAATGACAACCAGTTGACTGTTTTTAATCAGTTTTGGAAGTCTTGCTGCGGTGGACTCCAGTGGCAGAATGCGATCGGCATCGCCATGGATGATCAGGGTTGGCACATCAATGCGGGGCAAATCATCGCGGAAATCGGTGAGCCAGGAGGGTACACAGTCCAAAGTCCCTTTAGCAGAAGCTCCTGCTGCTACATTCCAACTGGCTTGAATCGCTTCATTGCTGATGCGATCGCCCAGCAACACGTCCACATTGAAGAATCCCTGGAAGAATGTAGAAAAGTAGGCTGGACGGTCTTCAAAAATCGCTTTCATAATGCCATCGAAAACGCTTTGATCAACACCCTCTGGATTGTCGTCCGTCTTTAACAGAAACGGTGGAACGGGAGCCATCAGCACGGCTTTCTGCACCCGCTCTGAGCCGTATTTGCCAAGATAACGTGTGACTTCGCCTGTTCCCATTGAGAAACCGACCAGCACGGTGTTTTGCAAGTCAAGCTTGGTCATGAGTGTATTCAAATCGGCGGCGAAGGTATCGTAGTCATAGCCAGATGAGGGCTGACTGGAAGCACCGAATCCTCGGCGATCGTAAGTGATCACTCGATACCCCGCATTTAGCAGCACTAAGACCTGCTTTTCCCAAGAATGACCGTTGAGGGGAAATCCATGAATGAGAACAATCGGTTGGCCTGTCCCAAAATCTTCGTAGTAAAGATCAATGGTTGCAGAATTTTCTTGGCCGACAGTAAGGTAAGACATTGTAATCTCCTGTGAATACTGCTTCAGATTCTTGTCTGATTTAACTTAAATGTAGTGAATTCCAAGCCTCAGTTTCTTTCAGATTCTTATGGTGTTAGTGAATCTGCTTGAGGGCTTTCCAGTGAATCGGTTGAAGTGCTGTGTCAAATAGCTTTGACTGGAGAAGCCTACTTGTAGTAGATGCGACCGCCCAACACCCAACGCTTGCCTGAGAGGAGGCAATGCTTGCCCACTTGCAAATTGGCAAAGACCCGTTCACCCGTCTGACGACGTTTGCCCGAGCAAGAGCTGATCCGGTCGCTTTGGCGCAGCCTCAGGTGAAAGGGAATGGCCTTGGGTAACAGTAAAAAGCTACACCACTCCCGGCCCACAATCTCTCATTTGCCTCTAAAGCAATGAATTTGGGTGTTAGGAAAGAGCTGCCCGAATGACGTGGTAATTCCTAGCTCACCTCCTCACTACTCACATTTTCAAATCCCCAGCTAGTAAAGCTTTCTGCTCCCCTCACTCCGTTTTTATTCCTGCACCTTGGTTTGAGCCAATCCCTTATCGTTCAAAGCCTTTATCGTGTTTGATAGAACTGCCGCTATAACTTGCGTGAGCCGAGTTTACTTGTCGATTGATTATGGCAACTAAATTGCCCAAATTCTTTGGTAGTGCCTGATCAGCAGGTTGAGATTTGCCACTACTGATACCTAACCATTGCATCGTTAACCTCCGCAGGCAACCCGCCAACATTGTAAGAATTGATATGGACAACATGCTCCCAACCCGCACCGGCAGTCGCTAAAGTTCGCTCTACATTCCGAAACGCCTGAGCAATTTCGTCCGCAAGTAATTCGGGAATTTGCAGATCGTCATCCCAACCACCTTGGCTGGATGTCTCCACTCGATTGCCAATTTTTACCGCTTGCGATTAGTGCAATTCATCCAGCATGTATTCCCCATAGCCGGGGATGATAAAAAACTCGGGCTTATCCATGGTGTTTCTCCGTTCAGTACGAGGGTCGAAAGGAATTTCTAAATTTTTAGGTTTGGCGCTGGGGCGGCTAGAGGAGGCAGCGATCGCCCTCTGCGGGGAGTTCGAGGTCAATGAGGTAGTCGGCGACGATCGCATTGACGCAGGGGCTAATGCCCTCCATGGCGACGGTGTGCCGCTCGCCCTCGACGGTGAGCACGGTGCCTCCCAGGGCTTCGGCCAGACTGGCCCCAGCGCCGTAGGGGGTGGCAGGGTCGCCAGTAATGGAGATGATCAGCGTGTCGGGTAAACCCTCCACGTTCTGGGCGTAGGGAAAGCCGAGGGTCGGCTCACCGGGCCAGAACTCGCAGGCGTCGCGGGTGACGCCCTCGACATCGCGTCCGGTATCGAGGAAGGGATTCACGTCGAAGATCTGGCGGCGCAGGTCGGCCTCTTGCTCAGGGGTGCGGCGCTCCTCGTCATTGCAGTTGATAGCGAGGTTGGCCTCAATGAAGTTGGTCCATATGCCGTTGGGATCTCTACCGTGGAAACCATCATGGATGGCGAGCAGCTGGTCGCCGCGCCCCTCGTGCTTGAGCTGGGCAATTCCGTCAATGATTCGTGGCCATGACTCAGCGGTGTAGAGACCGGCACCGACTCCACCCGTGGCCTGGAAGAAGTTCAGCATGCGTCCGTTCCCGGCGGGTACCGGATCATCGATCAGCGGTTGAACCAGTTTTTGGAACACGGCAGTGGACTGCTCAGAGTCAGTACCCAGCGGGCAGTCTGAGCTCTGGGCGCAGAACTCGGCCATCAGCTCAAAAGATCGCTGGAATCCAGCATGAAGTGACAGGCGGCGTTCCGCGCTGCCCTGCCGAGGATCCAGCACACCGTCCAAAACCATTGCCCTCACGTTTTGAGGAAACATCTCGGCGTAGACCGCGCCGAGCCGGGTGCCGTAGCTCTGTCCGAAGAAGGTGAGGGTCTCGTCTCCTAGGGCGGTGCGGAGCACGTCCATATCCCTTGCTACATTCCGGGTGCCGACGGCAGCGAGAACCTCTTCACCACCCGATCCCTTGGCGCACTTCTCCATCAACTCACGGGTGTCGGCAGTGTTCCACTCCCCTGACGTACCCAACAAGGTTGTTTTGTTTTCGCCCCTATCACTCTCTTCATCCGTGAAACAACTAATCGCTGGGCTCGAGGCACCGACGCCGCGTGGGTCGAAGCCGACCCAATCGAAGCGTTGCAGCAGCGGACTGTCCTTTAGACCCAACGCCGAAAGGACGGCTACTTGCATGCCCGAGCCGCCTGGCCCGCCTGGGTTGATCACCAGCGAACCGATTCGCTCACTCGGCTCACCTTGCGCTGGCAGGCGTAGCACCGCAATCTGTATGGTCTCGCCAGTGGGGTCGTAGTAATCTAGTGGCACCTCGAGCCGAGCACAATTGAACGGGTCAACGTACAGTTGTTCCTCGAGCGTACTAGCTGCAAAACCCTCACAGGAACCAAAGGTCAGCTCCTGGGTGTAAAATCGCCCCAGTTCCGCCGCTGGCTCCTGGGCAGACTGTGTAGATGCAGCAGGTGCCCCAACGATGAGAAGCAACATCACTGCTGTCGCCGTTAGTAAGCGTCGGGCGTAGGTCTTGGGAACGCGCATAATTCTCCTCCTAGTGGAAGCAGTTGGTATTGAGTCGTGCGTGAGTCGGTCACGATTTCATGGGTTGTTAAAAGAAATTTGAGACATGGTGTACCCCTTGTCTGTGGCGGAGATTCGAGAGCATCGAACTCCTATGCATGCACGGCGGGCTTGAGCGCGAGTGGCGGCTTACCGCGCGGCGACATTCAGAACAGCCTTGCCGTGGAGTTGACGGCTTCGCAGGGCTTTTACAGCCTTGTCCACGTCACGCCAGCTGCTGTGCCACACGATCCCAGGATAGACACCCGCAGCCACCCTGCCCGTGAGCCAGAAGGTGCCTCAGCCTATGAGGGCCAGCACGGCATGAACCGTCAGATGGGCGATCATGGCGGTCTCTAGCCCGTAGCGCCAGAATAAATACCCCGCAACCCCTGCAACCAAAGAATTTTGGATCAGTAAGAACCCCACTAGGGCTGGGGTTAACGGCAGTCCTAGGGCGATCGCATAGGGCAAGTGGGCCATAGCAAACACTAGGGAGGAGACGGCAATGGCGACTACCACCCATCGAACCTGGGGCTTACCCTGGCGCTGCTGCCCAAATCGCCAGCCTAGCCATACCAGCAGCGTCATCAGTCCCCAGCGGATCAGAATTTCTTCGGTGATACCGCCGTAGAGAAATCGCACTAGCAGCGGCGTGGGCTCAGTCGCCCCATAGGCTGGTGGCAGCAGCGGGCGAGACAGCAGGGTAATCGCCGTCAGCAGTCCGCCGCTGATCAACCCACCCACCACGCCGGGCAACAGTTGAGGAACCATGGCTTGCCGCCACGATCGCCCACCGGCCAGAGCCTCTGCCCCCGGTGCCATTAGCCCTAGCCGGGGAGCCAAGAGCACGCCTATCAGCACCGCTACCGACAGCAAAACCGTGGGCTGCACCAGCATCAGTAGCCTGACCACGGCGGCAGGGGGGGCACCCTCTGGGAGCAAGGGCAAAGGCAGCAACACCAGGGTCATCACCCCAGCCATGCCAGCCAGCCACAGCAGCTCAAACAGTCGCAGCCTCGCGTTTTTATGCTCAACCATGACTCATCCTCAACTTCATTCTAGAATCGGCTTGTACAGGTCAATGACGCGGTCGAGCGTACCGAGTGGATGAAAGTACTGCTCTGCGGTGTTATCCAGCCTTCGCGATCTTGTGGTTACAGGGTGCAGGTCGTCCCTTCGTCGGGCAGTTCTAGGTCGATGAGGTAGTCAGCAACAATGTCGTTGACACACGCGTTGCCGCCGGTAAGGGCCACACCGTGCTGTTCGCCCTCGACGGTGAGCAAGGTGCCGCCGAGCGTCTCGGCGAGGCTGATGCCGCCCGAGTGCGGGGTGGCCGGATCACCCGTGACCGAAACAATCAGGGTTTCGGGAGACCTTCAATCCCCATGCGCGGCGGCTGCGTGGCGGTGCGCTGGCCACAGGCACTGAGCGCCAGCATCATGGCCCCGGTCAAGAGTGAGTGTCGGATATACGTTGTAGCGAGCATGGTGTTCCTCGTGAAACTATTGGCGCTGAGTCGTGCGTACGGCACGACCCAGCATAGGTTTTGGGTCAGCGGTCTCCCGTCAGCAGGGTGAAGCTCGGGGTGCCGGGGGACAACTTTTCCGTGAACGACTGCCGGTATAACTCCAGCCACGGTGCAAGGTCGCCGGGCGTTGGTGTGTCATTGGCCGGATCGTCCAGGGCGAGTTCAAGCCGCGCGTCGTGGACGATGATCGTCTCGTAGGACGGCGTGTCGATCCAGTCGTTTGCGAGCGCAAACCCCGGCTGGATGGTGCCGATCTCGACGGCTAGCACATGGCCGACTGGCAGCGTCCAGTCTGTCGACCGCAGCTCGAAGCTTGTCGTGCCGGGTTTCACCACCGCCACCTGCTGATTGAACATGACGGCGCTGCCATCGGGAGCAACGTCGTAGAGGTCGACCATGACGTTGCCGTAGCCCTCGATCTCAAGCGATACCCGTGGCGTGCCGGTAATGCGAACTGGCTGCCCAAGCGGCGCAGACCAGATGAAGAAGCGGTTGGGTGCCTCGGCTGCGGGGTCGGCGAACAGGCCGTCGTCCAGATACGACCCGCCGCCAAGCGGGATGGTGGCGGAGTACTCCACAACCGGCCAGGTGTCCTGGGCACGCCAGGCACCGGTACTGTCCTGCACAACGTAGGCTGGGTAGGCCACGGTCGGTTCGATACCCTTGAGGTACTGGTCGTAGAAGGAGATCACCTCGTCGAACCAGCCTTCGCGGCCCATCTCCAGCCGCCCGTCCGCAGTGCGGTCGTTGCCCCGCTTGTGGTCCCACGGACCAATCCAGCCGCGCTGCGGCCCCTGGTGGTTCGCGAGAAACTCCTCCATCGCCTCGGCTTCGGTATTCCACTCGAGGAAGCCCTGCGTGAAAAACAGTGGCGTGTCGGTACCCTTGGCCTGCTCCGCCAGGTCGCGGATCTTCCAGTAATCGGACTCGGGATCGGCGATCTGGTAGTTGACCAGGTTGTCAAAGTAACATAGCGGGTTCGTCTTCTCGTACTCGGCATTCGTGCGGTAACGCTCGTCGTCGTCCGGCATCTGGGGCAGCGTGGCAATGGTGTTATAGACGTTGGCCACACTGACAATCGTCGCGCGGGGGACGCCGTTCGAGCGGAAGTTGCGGTACAAATCCCAGATCGGTTCCTGTGCGACGACGGCCTTGAGCGCGTCATGGTTGAGGTTGCTGCCGATCAGGCTGGTGATGGCGTCGGCGGACTTGCCGTACATCCCGACGGCACCGGTGGACCAGGGCTGCGTCGCGGCCCAGTCAATCGCGGCCTTTACGTCGGCCTGATCACCCCGCCCCGCAAAGTCCACGCATCCGCTGGAGCCGCCGAAGCCGCGCGTGTCCACCATGACGAAGGCGTAGCCGCGCCCGAACAGGTCGGCCCCTTCGATCAAGTCATTGAAGCGGTTGGAGGGGCCGGTGTGCGCGTGGTTTTCCAGTGCCTGGCCACCGGAGTGCCCCAAGTACGGCCCGACCACCAGGATCACCGGCACCTTCTGGCCTTCGGTCATTCCCTCGGGCAGCAAGACGTCGGCGTGTAGTTCGACCTCGGAACCGTCCGAGGACGGAAAGTAGTGCTGCGTCCAGGCCGCACCCGGCGGGACGCGGTCGTTCTCGGCGTGCGTGACCGCTTTGTCGGCAGAGGCAACCGCAGCAGTCGCGGTCGCCTCTGCCGTGGGTGGCTGCGTGGCTGTGGGCTGCTGCGCCTCCGCCGGAACGCTCTCCGGCGCGGGCTGCTGCGCGGCTGCGAACTGACCGCAGACACTGAGGGCCAGCCCCATTGCCCCAGTCATTAGCAAGCTGCCGACGTAGGTTTTGCGAGTGAGTCGGGTTCTCCTCCTTGCGAGAACCCTTGGCCCTGAGTCGTGCGTGGATAGATCACGATCGCGTGGGTGGTTAAAAGAAATGTTTGACATAGTAATGAATTCTTGGAGTCTGATTTTGATTGCAGTTGTTGATCGTTCAGCCCATGCCAGCGAGCACCATCACCGGAACCGTGGGCAGGTTGAAGACAACGTGAACGACGACAGCAGGCCAGACCGAGCCGCTACGGCGCAGCAACTCGGCACCGACGAGCCCCATCACCAAAGCCGCCGGGAAAACAATGTTGATGCCGTGCATGAAGGCGAAGATCAGGGCACTGCTCACGACCCCGAAAACTGGCCCGTGGCGCAGCAGCACATTGGCGATGACACCCCGGAAGATCAGCTCCTCGCCCAGGGGGGTAAGGAAACCGAGAAACAGCGTCGCCAGGATTAAAGACAGCACTCCACCACTGCCAGCTTCGGCATACACAGTCTGAGGGGTCGAGCTATCCCCGGTGATAGCGATATAGGCCAGAACCGCCAGACCCTTGACCACAAAGGCGACCACTCCCGCTCCAACCCCGATGAGGAGCCAGCGTTTGGAGGTTTGGCGGACACCGAAGGGGCTAAGGGAACGGATGCGGAGCAGCACAGCGGCGGCAAACCCGGCAATACCAGCGACGCCAGACAGCGCGGTGAAGACCAATCCGTAGACCACGGGGTCAAGTCCGAGCCGCGAGAGCTGCGAGCCGACTCCGTACCCGACTACGCTAAAAACGACGAGGCCAACAATGCCCTCGGGTAAGCGAGGGCGCGGAGCCTGGTTGGGCAGGGATGAGGGCGGCGCGGCGGTCTTTCCTGACTCCTGCGGGTGGTTAGAAGGAACTTGAGACATGGTAATAAACTCTTGTAGGGCAACGGGTAAGGCGATCGCGGCGCAGTGGGTAAGAACAATTTGCCGAGGGTGCTCAAGCAGCGCTGTGACCCATATTTGAGCTGACCAAAATAGTTGAGATGCCCCAGCCCTTGAGATGCAGCTAATATTTGAGCGCGGATTCGATCAACAATCGGGTCAATGCTTTGCTGGTCAGCTGTGGCTTCGATCTGCGAAGACTCTGTCGTTTGTTGGCTTCTACTGTGGTCAATTCTGCTCAATTGACCGCTTGGCCATCCCGTTTTTCAAAGATGACTAATTAGAGGATTCTTGGATGGTTGCTCCCGCACTGCGGAGTTCATCCAAGAACCATTGGGTATCCGAGAGTAGCTCGGGTAGGTAGAGCCCAGGGCGAGCGGGAGAACGGTTGTTTAGTCCCAATACCGACGCGAGAGAAAGAACAACGCTCAGACCCGTGAGTGAGGCTGTGCCGTACTTGAACTCCAGCATTGATCGCGATCGCTTCGTTTGACCGTCGGTCTCGCCCTCGATCTCGACGACGATCTCGGTCGCAACCTCACCGCTCCGGCGGCGGCTGGACGATTCATCGGTCACCAGGTCGAAGCGTATATCCGGTGCCCCAGTGGCGGCATGGAGACTCGCGGTATCGAACGTGGAAAATGCAGTGGCATCGAGCGATCGCCCGTCAACTGATTCGACTGTGCCCTTTGCGGCGTCGCCGGACAGCCATACGCGCCGCCCACCCTCGAATACCAGAGCAGCGGGAGCAGCCCCGTGTAACCGCTCCATGTCTTCGAGCGCCGCTGGACCGACTGAATCCTTCTCGTCGACGATTGCGCCGAGCCTGATGGATTGGATGCTCTCGAAGCCTTTGACACTGTTCAGTGCCAGAAACACAGCCGCACCGGCCATCCAGTGACTGGCGAGCACGACGGGTGCTGCGGTCGCACGATGCGCGAACAATGCTAACTCGGGGCCGATTTCAGTGAGGGCAGCGTTGATGTTCAGGTAAGGGACGCCCAAGTCCTGCGCGTAGCTCATACCTTTGAGTCCGGCTTCGGGAGCCAACATGACCACAGCAGCTACGGTGACATCGCTACCGAGGCCCAAGCGGGGCTGATCGATATCTATGGCGACGGCTTTGGCAGCGCCCGATTCCTGAGCGACTTCGCCTGCCGCTTGCAGGTTCCGACCTCCAATGAGCAGTGGCACGTCAGAATGTCTTTCGCGGAGCCATCTAGCGGCTTGGCGTCCCACGACGCCCGATCCCCCAACAAGTAGTACGGCCTTATCGAATTGAAGGGCAATAGCTTTGTTTTGTTCTAATGACATTGAAATCTCTCTTACTGTTTGCAATAGATTGACTATGCTTTTGTGGCAGCGGAGGGTCAGGTTCCAGGCCGCCCAAAACTCTCGTCGCCAATCTCAATAGAAATGCGACCAAACGCCAAAACTATTATTTTTGCGACACAACCACTAGTCTTACTATTTGAAGTGTATCGAGTTTCAATGCTTAACTGCTTTCAGATTCTTATGATGATTTGTCAAATTCTTATGGCGTTAGCGCACCTGTTTGGGAGTCAGGCCAGTGAGGCGCTTAAACTGTTGCGTCAGATGGCTTTGGCTGGAGAAGCCGACTTGTAGGGCAATGTCTGCGTTGGCGCAGTCTGTGCGCAGCACGTATCGCCAAATCTGTTTTTAACAGCATCATTTTCGCAATGCGGCTAACTCCTCAGTGAGTTCCTTGGAGGGTGTTTGAAAAATTAGGGTTTCAGTAAAAAAGCTCACCCTGTATAGGTTGCAGATAGATGTCAGCAACGCCGGAGTGAGGTTATGAGTAAAGACTACCCAGCACCCTAACCCGAGACCAATACGAACTCCTGAGTGATCTACTGCCTGCCGCCGTCCCCAAAGTGTGGATCTTTAGGATGTGCTCAATGCCATCCTGGATGTACTGGTAGAAGGCGTACAATGGCGGGCGTTACCGGGAATTTCTCCGCCTTGGCCAACGGTTTACACCTACTTAAGCCCTTCGGTCAGGCTACGCCAATGCAACCGGCGCAAGGAGGGCACCTGGGTCAGGATTCATGACCATCTCCGAGACTGGGTGCGCATTGCGCAAGACCGCCACCCTCAACCGCCAGAGGTCGTCATTGATAGCCAAAGCGTGAAAAGTGCGGCGATGGTTCACGAGGCGGTGGGCTACGATGCGGGCAAAATGATGATCGGTCGCAAACGGTTTATAACCGTCGAGACACTGGGCTTGGTGTTGCGGGTGCTAGTCACCGCCGCCAGTGTGCCCGAATGGGACGGCGGGAAGCAGGTGCTGTCTCGGGTGAAGGCGATGGGCACATCCATGAAGTGTCTGACCCTGATTTGGGCCGATGGGGGCTTTAGCGGCCCTGCCTTCGTGATGTGGGTGATGGATACCTGTCGCTGGATTGTCGAGGTCGTCCTACGACCGCAGCAAACTAAAGGGTTTGTCCTACTAAAGAAGCGCTGGGTGGTCGAACTCACCTTTGGGTGGCTGCTCGCGTAGCGTCGAAGGCGTTAGGGATGCCGACGCTTGGTGCGGGACTACGAACGCCTGCCGGAAACGTCAGAATCCCTCATTTACCTCGCCATGATCCGTATTATGGTCAGGCGATTGGCATGATTTTTGACCCCGCCGGGCTTTTCAAACACCCTCCGAGTTGAACCATGCCCGCATATTTTAATCGTTCAAGAGTGGCGACATTTGCATTCCAATTAGTTCAATGGAGCGCATCAGTTGGGCGTGGTTCATCTGCGCGTTATCCATTTGAAACGTTACTCTCGAAATGCCGCCGAGCGATTCGCTATGACGGCGGATTTTCTCCGCCACTTCTTCGGGACTGCCGACCAGTAACGCGCCGGTTGCGCCGCGCTGCGCATCAAAATCGGCGCGCGTAACCGGCGGCCAGCCTCTCTCTCTGCCGATTCTAGTGAAGGTTTCGGCGTAGCCCGGGAAAAATTCTTCAACGGCTTGTTCAGTCGTGTCGGCGACATAACCGATTGAATGCAATGAAACTTTCAATGTTTCGGGCGCGTGTCCGGCGTACTCTCCAGCATCGCGGTATAAATCTATGAGCGAGCGAAAGCGATGCGTTTCGCCGCCGATAATGGCGACCACGAGCGGCAGTCCAAGCATTCCGGCGCGACGGAAAGATTGCGGCGTACCGCCGACCCCGATCCAGATGGGAAACGGCTTTTGCAGCGGACGCGGATAAATTGCTTGGTTTTCCAGCGCGGGGCGAAATTTGCCCGACCAATCGACCGTTTCGTTGTCCCGAATTTTGAGCAAGAGGTCGAGCTTTTCAGCGAAAATCTCGTCGTAATCGCCGAGACTAAATCCGAATAGCGGAAAGGCTTCGGTGAACGAGCCGCGCCCGACAACCATTTCGGCGCGACCTTTTGAAATCAAATCGAGCGTGGCGAATTGTTGAAACACACGCACCGGGTCAGCCGCGCTCAGCACCGTAACCGCGCTGATTAGACGAATGCGCTCGGTGCGTGCGGCGGCAGCGGCGAGAATAACCGCGTTTGCCGAATCTAAAAATTCATGCCGATGATGCTCGCCGATACCGAAGATATCCAAGCCGGAACGATCCGCTTGCTCTATTCTCTCCAGCAGTTCGGCGACAGACTGTGCGGCATCCGCCGTTTCGCCGTTTTCACTCGTTCCAACCGAGGCAAAACTGTCAATTCCAACTTCCATATCATTTCTCAAGCGTTTTGCGAATGAAACTATATTTGGGACAATTCTTGTGGGATAGCCGTCCCGGCTGTTCAGTCTCCAGCAATCGCGATCACTGGATGCGCTGAATCGAGCTGATGTTGTCTTGCAAGCCTAGACCGCTCAGGTCGCTGTAGCTGCGGGTGCTTAGGGTACGGCAGTTGCCTCGGTAGCGGACGTCTGAACACAGTCGCCAGGTGCCGCTTTGAATGCGCACCGAGGAGATCTGATCGTTGAGCCCCCGAGGGATCAGGTCGTAGATCGAGTCAGAGACCGTGATGCTGCTACCACCGTAGTTAACGTCGAGGTACACCGTGATCAAGCTACCGCTAGACCCACTGCTGCCCGAGCTATCGCTGCTGACTAGCTGCATTGAGCTGATGGTGTCTTGCAGCCCCAGGGCGCTGAGGTTGCTGTAGCTGCCGGGGCCTAAGGTTTGGCACCTGCCCCGGTAGTTTACGTCGGCGCACAGCTGCCAGTTGCCACCATCGATTTGAATCGACGAAATGGTGTCGTTGATCCCGCGGGAGATGAGATTGTTAATGGAAGTGGTAAAGACGGTATTGTTACCGCTAAAGCCAGGGTCTGAATAGACGGTAATGCGGGGGCTAGCACCGCCACCGACCGACGGCGTAGTGGTGGTTTCGGGCTGAATGGAGGTAATGGCATTGGCTAGCCCAAAGGAACCCAACGACGAGTAGTTGCCGGGGCTAAAGGTTTTGCAGTTGCCTCGGGAGCCAAAGTCAGAGCAGACTTGCCAGGTGCCCGAGACCACAACCATTGATTCGGCGCGATCGTTAAAGCCCTGGTTGTTTAAGTCACGCACCCCAGAGGAAAACGATCGCTGTTCACCGCTAAAGTCAGGCCCGTCAAATAGAATAATTTGGGTCGTTTGGGCGATCGCGCCGGGCTGAGCCAATAGGGCACCCAGTATGCCAACCACTATCCACAGCCAAAATGTTTTTTTCATTTTTTCATACTTATATTTATCAACACTCCGGACAGTTTTTGGGAGCCAACGGCAGAATAGGAGTCTCAGCCCTCTTCCACAGCGGTCTAGTCAACGAGAGATCAGGGGTTTCAGCGCTTGCCCAGACAAATGTCCGGACTATTGATGGAATAGACTTAATCCGAAATAGTAGAAAGTCTTGCTGAACGAGTTAAGCTGCTGTTCTCTCGCTCAGCAAAAACGCCTAACCATCGTTAGCTCAGAGGAGTCACGCTACTATCGCGATCTGAATTATCAGGGAGCGGAATGAATTCAGTTTCACCGGGAACCGCCGGGAAGCGGCGGTCTTGCCAATCTCGTTTTGCCTGCTCGATACGGGCTGAGCGGCTCGACACAAAGTTCCAGTACTTTGTGCGATCGCCCACTGGTGCCCCACCGATAATCATTGCTTTTGCCTCAGCCCCCGCACGGATATCTACTGATTCATCCGGCGCTAAAACGGCTAAACGATATGGTTCTAACGGCTTTCCATTTACGAATAGGCCGGATGTGACGCTATAAACTGCCCTTTCTAACCCTTCCATTGGCGCTAGCTGAAATTGACTACCCTCCGTGAAAACGAGCGCTAGGTAAAGAGTGGCAGAGTAGGTTTTAACGGGTGATTGGTGAGACTGGTAGCTACCGGCGATCAAGGTCGCGCTGGTGCCTGTTCGAATCCACCTGGGTAAATCAGTCGCCGGATAATGTGAAAAGCTGGGTTCAACTTCTTCCGCGATTTCGGGGAGGGCAATCCAGGTCTGAATGCCGTGAAGAGTAGCTTCTTTCTCTCTAAAGCTCTCGGGCGATCGCTCAGAATGAACAATACCTTTGCCCGCTGTCATCCAGTTCACCTCGCCCGGAAAGATCTCTTGTACTGTACCTAGACTATCTCTATGCAGAAGGCTTCCTTCAAACAAATAGGTAACCGTCGCTAAATTGATGTGTGGATGGGGCCTAACATCAACGCCTTTCCCAGCCGGGAAAATAGCTGGGCCTAAGTGATCAAAGAAGATGAAAGGTCCAACCATTTTTAGGGTTTCACTCGGCAAGATGCGCTGTATGCTAAACCCACCTAAGTCGTGCTTTTCAGGCGTAATCAATTGCTGAATAATCATTTTTGTACGATCCATTCTTAGTTATCGTTGTGGACGAAGATACAATCTTAATTCTGTTGCTGCTTCAGATTCTTGCCTAACTCAAATTAAATGTAATGAGTTCCAAGGCTCGGTTTCTTTCAAATTCTTAGGGTGTTTTGTCAGATTCTTGTGCAATCAGCTTCAAGACGTAGTGTGGAACCAATCGCTCTGTCGAGGAACGAGCGGATCAAAGCTGCCACCTCCTCTGCATGAGTCTCCAGCGCGAAATGTCCGGCGTCGAGCAGATGAATCTTTGCATCCGGAAGATCTCGCTGATAAGCGGCAGCACCAGCGGGCAGAAACGCCGGATCATAACGTCCCCAGACGGCGAGAAGCGGCGGACGGTGCTCGCGAAAGTACGACTGGAAGGCTGGATAGAGCGCGACGTTACTGCGGTAGTCGAGGATCAGATCGAGCTGGATCTCCTCCGCGTCTGGCCGCCCCATGTAGGCGATGTCAAGTTCGTAGCCGTCGGGCGACAGAAGGGTTGGATCGGCTCCAGTACCATACTGCCAGTTCCGGATTGTGTCTGGCGCGAGCGAGGGTCGGCAGGCTTCCCGGTTCGCTGCGCTCGGTTCACGCCAATAGGCTTCCCACGGCCCCCATTCATCACTAAAACCCTCAAGGTAAGCGTTGCCGTTCTGCGAGACGATCGCAGATATCCGTTCAGGATGGCGCATCGCCAGACGTAGACCTACTGGCGCACCGTAGTCGAAGATGTAGAGTACGTATTGATCGAGCGACAAAGCATCGACAAAGCCCTCGATTACGTCGGCAAGGCGGTCGAACCTGTAGTCGAATGCCCCGCGTGGCGGTGCCTTGGTCTGTCCGAAACCAGGCAGGTCCGGCGCGACGAGCCGAAAGCGATCGGCGAGCAGAGGGATCAGGTCGCGGAACATGTGGCTAGCGGTCGGAAAGCCATGTAACAGCAGTATTACCGGCGCGTCGCTTGCCCCCGCTTCGCGGTAGAACACTTCGACATCACCAACCTGTCGAAATCCGTAGCGTATTTTCATCTCTTTTCCTTTGATTGCGCGTGTAAAAGTTTTGATCTGCTTCGGACTAAACTTCGACGCTCAGATTTGGCATCCGCCAGACACATCCACTACATTGCCGCTGATGTAGCCAGCGTCTGAACCTATGAGGAAGCAAACGGTCGCCGCTACCTCCGCCAAGGTTGCAATCCGGCGGATGGCGTGAAGACCCATGATCGCTTCCGCTGCTTCCGACAATTTTTCGGCTGCGGCTGTTGCCATATCCGTCGGCATGATACCTGACTGCACACAGTGATGTTGCGCAGACCAGGATCGTGCTGGGCACCCTTCGCATACCCTACGATCGCCGCTCCTAAACCGCGAGAACCACCCGTTACCAGTGCAACTTTGCCTGCAAGTGTTGTCGTCATGATGGACTCATTTAGATGTATTACTGCTCAATCAAACACTGCGTACTATCGGTACGCCCCTGAGAAACCAACGGCACGGAGAGTGATCGAGCAGATGATGCAGGTCGATCGCCACTTGGTCGCAACATTTCGCACTGCCGTTCGACTACTGCGCTAAATACCCACCATCTATCATCAACGTTTCACCTGTTACGAACGATGCCAGGTCAGATGATAAAAACAGGACTGCATTTGCAACTTCAAGCGGTGTGCCAGCTCGTCCGATCGGGTGAAGTCCTGCCAAGTAAGCTTTGGCTTCATCTGTAGCGGCTTCAAACACATCTGTTTTGATTGACCCTGGTGCAACGACATTGATGCGAATACCCGCTTTGGCATATTGGAGTGCAGCAGCTTTTGTTAAGCCTACTACCGCATGTTTACTCGCGGTGTAGAGGAGTAAGTTAGGAAGTGCAACGACTCCAAGCGCAGATGCCATATTGACGATTGCACCACTTCCCTGTTTCAACATCTGAGCGCTTTCATATTTCATCGACAACCAAACGCCTTTAACATTGACGTTCATTGTGCGGTCATATTCAGCTTCTGTTTGCTCAGTCAATGAGGGATTTTCGCTGATTATTCCTGCATTATTAAAGGCAATATCCAACCGACCAAAAACGTCAACCGTTTTATCAACCATTGCTTTGACATCGGCTTCTTTCGTGACATCTGCTTGCACAAAAATAGCCTCTCCGCCAACTTCCTTGATCAATCGAACTGTTTCTTCCCCTTCATCTATTCGACGACCAACCACCACTACCTTTGCTTGTTGTTGGGCATAAGCGATCGCGGTTGCACGACCAATTCCTGAAGTTCCGCTGGTGACTAACGCCACTTTATCTTGCAGTATCATTTTGTTTCTCCTGTTCCAATCAATATTGACCTTCAGCACACAATCAAACTCCGATCCGTTTAGCAATTTCCAACCTCGTAAGGCTGGTTTAATCTTCTGTAAATTTCAGCACGATCTTGCCCCGTGTTCCTCCCTGCTCTAGACGCTGATGTGCCAGAACGACCTGATCCCAAGAAAACACTGAATCAATCACTGGACGAAGCTGATGACGCTCGATTAGTTTTGTCAAAGCCTCTAATTTTGCTCGGTACTGGGGTGACAAAACAAAATGAATCGTCAGATTCTTTCCCCATGCTTCAAGAAGCGATTGCGGTATTGCAATGTCTACAATGCTTGTAAGCCTACCAAAGGGACGAATGATTTCTAGACTACGCTGAATTGTTTCTCCGCCGATCGTATCTAGAACTAAATCCACACCCAGTCCATTTGTTTCTTGACGAATGACTTCTACGTAATCTTCATTCTTGTAATCAATTACCCGATCTGCGCCCAGTTCTGTCACGAAATCTCGGTTTCTAGAACTACACGTCGCAAAAACGTATGCCCCGATCGCTTTGGCGAGTTGAACTGCGATCGAACCCACTCCACCCGCACCCGCATGGATGAGAACTGTTTCACCAACTTGTAGGTTGCCCCTAGCCACTAGGCAATCCCAAGCCGTTCCGCCTGCAAGCGGAAAAGAAGCTGCTTCAATGTGCGATAGATTTGCAGGCTTCAATGCAACAATCGCTGCATCAGCCACATGATACTGAGCGTAGCTACCGAATTCTCCAAAAATTTGCGGCGAGTAATATACGTTGTCTCCCACCTTGAAATCAGTCACAGCTTCGCCAATTGCCTCAATCACCCCTGAAACATCGACTCCAAGGATGGCGGGTAATTGAACCAATTCCTTGTAATCACCACGACGAGTTTGGTAATCGACTGGGTTAATCGAGGTTGCACAAACTCTGACTAACACCTGATTCGCCTTTAGTGTTGGTGTGGGAACCGTTTGAATCTCAAACTTATCAGCATCACCAAACGCGGTCAATACGGCTGCTTTCATAGATTCCATCTGTGTCAACTCTCCTTGATTTAGAATAAAAAACGACGGATTTCAATACCATTCAGCGTAGGTAAGCTCTCCCTAACTACCGCGTGTAAAGTATAAATTGATAGACTTTGGCTCTCGCTTCGTTGAAATTCTGGACGTTATCGGCAACTTGGAGGAATATCGTCAAAATTGGCGCTAAATTCTTGAGGTAGGGACTTTGATGCGTGAGTTGAAACGTAACCCAACACGGCGTTGGGCGTACCGTTGTACAAACCGGCCTTCACCCTACCAGCACTCAACTGTTCAGAACATCGTGTTATCGTTAGCCGACGCTTCCGGGATAGTCTGAAGCACGTCCCAATGCTCGACTATCTTGCTTTTATCATTCAGGCGGAAGATGTCAATGCCTGCCCAGTCGTTGTCGCCCGGCCATTGCTGGTAGCAATGCAAGACTACATAATTGCCTTCAGCGAAGACGCGCTTAAACGGGTGCATCCCACCTTTGCGATGAGTACAAGTACTCAGAATTTATGTTGAGGCATCAGCGCTAAGCTCTCAGTACCCCTGACGATATTGGAGTAGGTCAGATGGATGTCGATACGCGTGCTCAAAT
>JAESGV010000173.1_pt1 | contig 47063 bp, 47 predicted proteins | sample 9269781 | NCBI WGS metagenome assembly JAESGV01 (sample SAMN15741586, study PRJNA653496) | algae metagenome | isolation source: Tildeniella torsiva UHER 1998/13D and co-occurring heterotrophs from... | place: Slovakia: Slovak Paradise National Park, Hrabusice, Kosice Region | collected 2000-01-01
GCCGAGGGGCGTCGAGGTCTTGGCCAACACCGGCAGCGCCGCTCGGGCACCTTGGATGACAAGTTTGCGCAGGTACTTGCTGCCACGCTTGGTGATCCCGAGGAGCTTCGGCTTGCCGCCTGTGGTCGCCTGCCTCGGAACCAGCCCCAGCCAGGCGGAGAGGTCGCGACCCCGACTGAAGGTGCGCCCGTCCCCGATCGCGGCGACCAACGCGGTCGCGTTCATGACGCCGATGCCCGGTATTGTCGCCAGCCGGCGAGCCGCCGGGTCGTTGCGCGCCATCTCGGCAAACTCATCATCGAGCGCCTTGATGCGCATATCGAGGGCGCGCCACTGGTCGAGCATATCGTCGAGCAGAAGCCCAACGCGCGCGCCCACTCCGCCCTTATCCGGCTCCAACGATACTCCCGCCAATGCGTCCAGCAGGCTTCGCCGGCCCTGAGGCACGACGATCCCACGCTCGAGCAGGATGCTGCGGATCTGGTTCATCAAAGATGTGCGCTGTCCGACTACCTGCCGCCCTTTAGTCCCGACATCAACGCCCTCGGACTTGATCCGAGGGTCGAGAACGCCTTCGCCAAACTCAAAGCCTTCCTCCGAAAGGCGGCCGAACGCATCGTCGACGGTCTCCGGGCCCCATCGGACGCTTCGTCGACCTCTTCATGCCGACCGAATGCCGAAACTACTTCGCCAACGCCGGCTACGATGCAACATGATCGGCCACCGCTCTAGCGGCGGATGCTCTCATCATGGCGATCTAGGGAACGTCTGGGACAACGCCGCAATGGAGAGCTTCTTCTCGTCGCTGAAGACGGAGCGGATCGGAAAGACGGTGTACCGCACTCACGACGACGCTCCGGCGGACGTGCCCGACTACATCGAGCGCTTCTACAACCCGATCCGCGAGCATTCCACGCTCGGCCACTACAGCCCGTGGAGTATGAGAGGCAGGCACTGTTAGCTTAACCGTCTGGCTCCGGAACCGGCAGCGGGCCACACGGCCTGTTGTCAGGCCACCACGGGGCTGCTACTCAAAGCTGCGGGAATTGAGTTGACGTGACAGCATGGGTTTCTGGCCGCTCGACAAATTGCGGTGCCGCTCACGGAGAACTTGAGGGGTATCGATGCCTGATGGAGTTTCTAGCAATTCTAGAGTGATTCACTTTCGGGCATGGAACGGAAGGAAGCTGAGGGCACAAGCGAAGAATGACGGCCACTTCACTGTATCGATTGGTCTTGAACTGAGGTGGCGCCGCTCTCCATACATCAAGTATCGCAACGAGGACGGCGAGTTTTGGGTTGCGCGCATAGACGGGCGCGAGTTTCTGCATTTTCCCGCCAAGGGCGAGATCACGGTGCTGCGGAGCGATCAAATTTGCTACGTTGGATGGAATGAGTTTTCTTCTGCCAACCGGTGGATATCTAAATGGTCTCCGGACGAAGAAGTCTTTGAGCACCAAGCGTTGGGCAGCGGAAAGGCGCAATTTCTCTGGATTGCCTAGCCATTTACACAAGGCTCCTGACAACTTCTGTTGCGACACAGCTGCTCCAGCTAACCTTCATGCATTCGGTGGCTCTGCCTACTTAATTCGAGGCAGACTCTGTCGATGGTCGAAGATCTCGAATCGACTGGCGCCAATGGAGCCGCCGGAACTGTTGCCATCGTGGTTGTGGTGTGCAACTTTGTCGTGCCGCGTGCGCCAAGTCCCCCCAGACCCCGCGCGGAAGGCCCGGCACGACGCTCGCCCCGCCGTGCCGGGCCGTTTCGTTTCGGATTCACCTCTTGACTTCGCCAGTTGCCGTAAGACCACCGCTCCCTTGCCGGTTGCCATGGCCTCCTCACCGCGGCCTCACACAAACTGAGTTAACAAGCTACTTCAAGGCCGCGGTTTCGATGCCGCCTGACGGATTCCGGGCTAGCACGCATTTTGTCTCTTCACCTTAGAACGAACTGCACCTCTACGCTGTTCTAGGTCGTCTGGACAACCGCGATTCCCAAATCGGCTGATGTGTGATTCAACGCTGCTCTTTGAGGAGGGCGGCGGTGCTTCGCGGGCTGATGAGCGGCGAGGAGTGGGCGTTCTTCGCGCCGTTCCTGATCGAGAACCGATCGCGCGGTGGGCGGCCGCCGCAGGACCATCGCCAAGTTCTCGACGGCATTTTCTACGTGACGCGGACCGGCGTGCCGTGGCGCGACCTGCCGGCGGAGTTTGGCCACTGGAACTCCGTCCACCGCCAAATTCGCCGCTGGACGGAGGCAGGCGTCTGGGCCGTTATGCAGGCGGCGCTGGCCGAGTGCGAAGCCTCTGACAACACTCTGCAAATGATCGACTCCACGATCGTCCGGGTGCATCAGCACGGAGCCGGCGGAAGGGGGGATTCATCGCAATGCTGTCGGCCGTTCGCGCGGCGGCCTCACGACCAAGGTTCATACCCGAGCGAATGCGGAAGGGCTCGCCGTCGGCTTCGTCGTGACGGCGGGGCAGGCCTCAGACGTGATCTCCTACGCCGACCTGATGGCCGAGGACGCGCCGCTGCCGACCACGATACTCGCCGACAAGGGCTACGACAGCGACGCCATCCGCGCCGACCTTGAAAGGCGCGGCATCGCGCCCGTCATCCCCACGAAGGCCAACCGAAAGATCCAGCGCCCGGTCGACAAGCCGACCTACACTCTGCGCAACCGGATCGAGCGCTTCTTCAACAAGCTCAAGCACTCGCGCCGCGTCTCAACCCGATACGACAAGCTCGCGTCCAGCTTCCTCGGGTTCGTCCAACTCGCCACGATCAGATACTGGATCAGGTTTGCCACATGACCTAGGTGACTAAAAATACTGGAGAATTTTGAATCACCAGGCGAACTCGGCGGTGGTAACCGTCGGCGCCGAGTGCAGTTGGTTACCAGACAATCCATGGGCCCCGACCTCGGGTCCGCTGTGGTGATAACTCACCGTAGCGACGGCGGCCGGGGCGTGGTCGCTGCCGGTCGCCGTGACGGCCGGAGATCTCGGCGTCACAACGATCGCGGCCTGGCAGGCGACGGACTTGGGCATCCAAGCTTCGGTGACGGGCAGCCTGATGGTCTCCGTCATACGCCTCTCCTTCGACCGTGGCTCGGCCTTCACTGCCATCGGCCAAGGGAAGGCTTAGTCGATCCCCAGGGGACAACTGCGTTGGCGTTACCGCTATCCCCCACCTGGTGGCGCACGCCCGTATCGGCGACCGACGCGCCTTCACGGCGCTGGTGGCGCTCCACTACCCGATGAACCGCGACGACAAACCGTTCCGGCCGACGGTGGCCGTCTAACCTCGATCGCCATCGGTGAGCGCTGCCGGATCGCCGGCGTCAGGCCGGATCATCGCCTACCGATTGCGCAAGTTCATGACCGTCTTCGAAACCGGGGGGAGTCCACTTCTCGCCGAGTGGGAGTTTCTTGAGTCGGCTCAGCGGCTCCGGGAAAATGAAAATTACTCTGAGTAAAATGAATTATGTGGGTTGAGGGGCGCTTCGGCGCCCCTTATTGTTTTTGAACCGGGGCAGCGAGAAACCAAGCAACTGCGGCGGCCGGTGGAAGACCTCACTATGATAGCGAAGGTATTACCAAAATTTTAGAAAGAATAGCTGTGGACCTATAGGCCTCGATTTTGGCTCTGTAGCTGAGAATATCGTCCCCCCATCTGTTTTACTGAGTGCTGTTGTGGGGTGATGGGCGTGGTAATCTCAATCTACGAGATGAGACCAAGCGACGTGCCTACCGGCCACCCCGGCCGCCCGCCCCCCGCGCCCACCGCGTGGTGGGCGGCAGGACCCCCGCGACCGCCCGCCGGTTGCTACTAATAGCAGGAACGAGCCGATGACCACCCTGACCGAGACGGCCGCTCCGGCGGCGACTGTGAACCCCTTCGCCAAGCCCTTCGCCAAGGTCGCCAACGACCTGGCCGCGGCCGAGACCAAGGTCCGAGGCCTGATGCGGATCGCCATCGGGTACGCCGCTCTGGCGGGCAAGGCCCGACAGGTCGAGGCCATCCTCGACGCCACCAAGGTGGCGGACAGCACGAAACGGACCATCAAGGCCACGGCGGCCCGCGTCCGGGACTTCATCGACGACGGGCACGCCACGCCCCTCGGGGCCGAGCACGCCAACGACCGGGAGGCGGTGCGAGGCTGGATCGACGCCATCATGGCCAAGGTGGGCGCCACCTCGGACGCCGCTCTCGCCGGCTTGCTCCGGGACTATGTGCCGCCGATGACCGCCGCCGAGGTGCTCGATGCCGTGGTGGCGGATAATCAGCCCGAACCCACGGCCGAGGCCACCGAGGGCAAGCCCCTCAGTGCCCAGCCGAGCCCCAACGGCAAGGTCGCCATCCCCGCCAAGGCCGAGGCGCAGCCGACCATCTCGGCCAAGGCCGAGCCGACGCTGGCCGAGCAGATGACGGGCTACTGCCTGGCGATGGCACCCGAGGTGCGCCGCGAGTGGCTGGTCGGGCTCTTCGCCAAGCTGAGCGCGGATGAGCAGGACAGCCTGATCACCACCCTCTCCGCGGCTCCGACCCAGACCGTCCTCGACAAGGCGGCCTGACCCAGCCCCACCACCCGACCCCGGTCACCAGCCGGGGTCGGGGTCGGAGCCCCCCATACGAGCACCCGCACCCGCGCCGCGTAGGCGCACCCGCGGGCACGCCTGCCCGCACACGTCATTCGCCTGGGTGGTTCGCCACCGGCGAAGGGGAGCCGAAAAGGTCTCGATGTAACCGCGACCCTCGGTTTTCCGAATTTCCCCACCACCGCGTGAACCCCCTCGGGATGGCCGAGGCACATAGCGCCAGTGGCAACACAGGAGCCGGCCATGCGCTCGTGACGGGGATCATAGGCGACGGGTGCCACAGCACCCGTCGCACCCACCACCGGCCTCCCTAGGCCCTCTGAGAGGGTCTTGGCAGACAGATGGAGGATGCCATGCTGATGTTCGATGACGCGCGCTCCATGGGAGAAGCCCTAGAAAGAAGGTACCTGCGGAACCGCGACAACGGTGGCGAGGGTGGGCGGGGTCAGTGGTCCCGCCGGGTCGCCGGCCAGACGGTCGAGGAAAGCCGCAGCCACGGTCCCAAGTTCAATCCGGTTCTGTGCGTCTACGAGCGCAAGGTCGGGAGGCTCTATCCCGTTCAGCGCCGGCGCGAGGACATCTATGTCCCTCAGGATCAGGCCGAGGATGCGCGCGAGCATCTCATTCTGGATCGCCAGACAGGGCAGTGCCTCGGGCGCGTGCACGGAACCGCGCTCTGGTGCCTGGCTCAGGCCGCAGGTCTGGCTCGTTGCCAGGGGTTTGGGCTGGAGGACGTCCACGTCATCTCTGCGTGAGCAATGAGCACAAGGGTGTCCAACAAGCCACCATTCGGAAGGTGGTTGAGGACATCGAAGCTCAGGATCACGCAGGGGGGCTCCGACCCTGAGTGCGGACTGAGGCAGATGCAGCTTCAGGTTGTGGCCCAGTTCTAGTTCAGGGTCGGAGCCGCGCCTGCGGGTCAGATTTCCAACCAAAATCGTTGACTTTTGATCTTTTAAGTAAAAATCGCACGTTGTTTAAGTCAACGGCAGTGCTATGTCCGCAGTTTGGTTGCTACTAATAGCAACGTTGGAGGTTACAATGGGCGACAGGGTAGACATCGAGAGCTTCGATGACAAGGTAGTCTGGACGCGGCCAAACAATGACCGCATCTGCATGACGGTCGACGAGTTCCACGAGATGTTCGAGCTGTCGAAGGTGGCTCGTTTCACCAAGAAGTATCCGAGGCTGGCCGATAAGCTGTCCGTGATGGACACCGATGTGGCGGTTGGGCTGGTCATGGAGATCTTCAACATGTCGGACGCCGAGGCCGAGGAGATCGTCAACCAGCTCTGAGCCTGTCTCTACGAACCTTCGTAGATATGTAGACACCACAGCTCCCACCTCTAACTGGCTGCTACTAATAGCAGATTTGGAGATCGAGATGTTTCCCTCCACCCAAGTCATGGCTCAGGAAGTCAGCTACGTCACCATTCAAGGCGGCGTCAAGTTCATCGACTGGTACGACGAGAAGGGTGATCTCAACCAGATCGACGTCGTCACATTTCACCAGTTGGTGGCTGATCACCGTCGCCAGATGGTGGAGGGCTTCGTCCTGCAGCATCCGGTCATGGCCAACATGCTCGGCGACATCCCCTACCACCTCGCCGTCGATTTGGTCCGGGAGACCATTGGGGTCGAGCCGTCTGCCGCTGCTGCCATCGTCAGGGCCGTCCAGTGACCGCCCTTCAGGTTACTCAGGCTATGGTTGTCATTCAGTTGATTGCCATCGCTGGATGCATCATCGCCGCGATCTCGATGGTGCCGTCGTGATTGCCGGGTTGCAGCTCATCATTCAGGCTGGTGTCTGTATGATGTTGGCAACGTTCATCTTTTGCCTCGTCTCAGCCATCGCCCAGTGAATTTTACTCAGAGTAATTTTATTATATATCACTCTTATTCTACTTTTTTTTTTCCTGATATGTTGGAAAGGAAAGGACACTCCCTCCTATATACCCCGATCGATAGCTCACAGCCGAACATCGATTACCTAGTCACCCCTATTTTAGCTGTGAGCCCTGATGTTGGCCATATCCCAGGAGTGCTAAAATGAAACCCGTCCTCGAGCGCATCATGAGCAAGGTCGTGATCCAGGGCACCCATTGGATCTGGACAGGCCAATGGTCAAAGCCCCGACCCGAGAAGCGCTGGCAACCCGAGCAAGCGCATGTGTGGGCATTGGGCCTGCCGAGGGACCCTGACCGCCACACGGTCTATCAGCGCAACGTCAGCCGTCCCCTCATCAAGCTCAACGGCAGGGACCAGGACGTCCGCCGTCTCCTCCTCAAGTGCGACCACCCGGACCAGCGGGTCTACCCGGCCTGCTTAGAGGCCAAGTGCGTCAACCCGGAACACGCTCGGCTCGTGCTGAGCCTCAACGCCAAGACTGGCATGCGTCCGCCACCTCCCGGCATCGACGAGAACGTCCAGTACATCATCGACACCTTCCCCCATAATCCCGAGGAGGCAGCCACCTATGGTGCGACCACCCTACAAATCGCCGCAGCACGAGGAGTTCTACGATCTCGTGGCCTCTAAGATCGAGGGCGTGACCGACCTTGCGGCCTTCATCCGCGCCGGGAGCAACGACCACTGGATCTGGAAGGGTCAGAACTCCCCACGAGCCAACTACAGCTACATCCGCTACATGAGCCTGAACTACAACGTGGCCCACACCCTGGCCACGTTCCCGATACCGGACGACCGCGGTTTCTCAGCCAACTGCTTCCATCACCGGTGCGTGAACCCGTGGCACGCCATCACGCTGCCGGGGAACTTCTTCGACATCAACCGCCCGGTCGAGATGATGGCCCGCTACGGTCCGGCCTATTGCAAAAGCTTCATCCCGAAGCCTCTCGCCCTGAAGCGCGACATCATCGAGTTCGCCTACAACCCCGACCCCATCATCTGGATGCACCGCGTGGTCAAGATCCTCCGGTGCAAACACACGGTCGCTCGTGAGCTGATCTCCGAGTAGCTACCACCCTACCAGCCCACCCTCAGAACCTCACCCACGGCCCGCGCTGAGTCAGCGCGGGCCCCTCCGATACCGCTGGAGGGTATGACGCGTCGCCAGGGACCCTCGCAGCGATCTGAGAGCGTTTGGTGGCGGCTTGCGGCGCGGCCACCAAGCTCAACTGACACGACAGGACTTCCGATCGAAGCCCTACTTCACAGTCCTCTTGGCGAGCCGGAATAACACTATCCGTCAGGGCAGTCGGAGGTGGCGATTTCCGAACCAAACCCCCGCGCCCGGACAACCGACCGAGGTCGCCGTCGCGAACGGCCGGCCACCGTCTGCGCCAATGGATGGGCGCATAGCGAAGTTCACCAGCCCACTTCCCATTCCGGCACAGGACAGAGGCGTGTGCCCGGGCAGGCGCCGCGAGCGCCACCCCGAGTGCGCGAGCACTGAGCAATGTAGTCGCAACCAAAGGAGGTCCACCACGACAAGCCTGCGATCAATGTTAGACCAAGACTCATACCCGTAAAACGAAGCGAAGGAAGCTATACAATGGAACCTACTGAACAGTTCAGTAGCGGCGATTATGAAGAAATGATTGTCGCGTTGCTCTCGGAATTTTCTACGCAACTCGACATGTTCTACAATCCAGAAGATTACTACAAGCTGCAGAGAACTTTCGGAATCTTGCAGCCGATCCTCCGCATGATGCACTTGCGGGGCATCGCCCTGCCGGAGGAGGTGCAATTCGTGTGCGCGAGGTATGCCAAGACGCTCGTTTGACCGCGGGCCAAACCAGGATAGCGTCCAGCCAGACGGAGCGTCTCATCCGTAGTGGCCTCGGCTCGAGTGCTAGCAGCTCAATCCGCGGACAGTAAGTCTACGTCCGCGGCACGACGCAAGGCCCCCGCATCAGCCGATGCGGGGGCCTTGCGCATTGCGAACCTGCTCACGCCAACTCTCAAAATCTTCCCGCATCACAAGGGTTGCCGAACCGAGCTTGGTTGTCTGAGGACCGCGCCCCTCGGCAATCAGCTTGTACAGCGTCGAGCGGCCGATCGACATGCTCTCCGCGACTTCCGCGACTCTGTAGGCATTGCGCTCGACCGCGCCATGTCCAGTATGTTGTTTCGCCTGCATCTCACCCTTCCCGCCTCGATCCTCTGTAGCTGGGTGGGAATCGGATTATTGAAAGCCGGGCGCCCTGCAGCATCCCCATATTACTCTGAGTTATTCATATAATTTGCTGAACACCCAGGTGGCTATCGCGTGACCTTTCTCAGCTCGTCGAGTTGGTCCGCCCACGCCTGCATCATGCGAACGCGCTCGTCCCAATGCTCCCCGCGGGCGTAGGCGCGCCGTACCTCGCTACCCTCGATATGGGCGAGCTGGCGCTCGATGGCGTCGGCGCTCCACTCTCCCGACTCGTTCAGGATCGTCGACGCGGTCGCCCTGAACCCGTGCGCCGTCGCCTCGTCCTTGGAATAGCCGAGGCGGCGCAGCGCTGCGTTCAATGTGTTCTCCGACAGCGGACGAGCCACGGTCCGGACGCCGGGGAACACGAAGGTCCCACCGCGGCAGAAGGACTTCATCTCCTCCAGGACCCCGATCGCCTGCGTGCTCAGTGGCATGCGGTGCTGCCGGCGCATCTTCGTGCGCGTGGCCGGGATCGTCCAAACAGCCTTCTCAAGGTCGAACTCCGCCCACGTCGCAAGCCTAAGTTCGCCCGGCCTCGGGAACAGCAGCGCCATGAGCTTCAGACACGCCATCGTACCTGGCTGCCCGGTGAAGCCGTCGATGGCGCGCAGCAGTCCTCCGAGTTCGCGGGTGTCGGTGATCGCCGCTCGATGCGTCACCTTCGGGCTCGCGAGCACCCGCTTGAGCGGCGACGTCGGATCATTGAAGGCACGCCCGGTAGCAATCGCGTAGCTGAACACACGTCCGAGCGTCGACCGCAGCCGGCGTGCCGTCTCCAGGTGGCCTCGGTTCTCGACCTTGCGCAGGACAGCGAGAACCTCAGCGGCGCTGATCTCCGAGATCGGTCGGGTGCGCAGATCGACCCGGGCCATGTTGAGCAGCCAGACGGTCTTGGCGATCGTCACCGGCGCTCGTTCCTCGCGGCTGATCTTGGCAACGTACTCGTCCGCCAGCACGTGGAACGTGTTTGCCACCGTCGCCTGTCGGGCGATCCGCTCCAGCTTGGCGTGCATGGACGGATCGACACCGTTGGCCAGGTGCTTCCTCGCCTCGTCGCGCTTCGCCCTTGCGTCTTTCAGCGAGACGTCGCCGTAGCTGCCGAAGGCCAGCTGCTTCTGGCGACCGTCAAACCGGTACGCCATGCGCCAGAGCTTACTACCAGACGGCATCACCAGCAGCTGCAGGCCGCCGGCATCGGAAATCTTGATGGGCTTGAGGCCCGGCTTCGTCGCGCGGATCGCTGTGTCGGTGAGCATGGGCATCCCGTGTTGGCATCGCTCCGTTCAAGCGACGTTCGTGCCAACCGATATGCCAACGATCCTGCGAGCTACAAGGGGATCCCACAGGACGCCAGGGGACGTTTCGATCCGATAACTCTGAGTAATCGTTAGATTTTTTGGACCATCCCATACCGCTCTGGAGCGAGGGATGGTGCCCAGGAGAGGACTCGAACCTCCACGGCTTGCACCACTGGTACCTGAAACCAGCGCGTCTACCAATTCCGCCACCTGGGCAACGGCGGTTGAGATACGGGGGCCCCGGGCCGATGTCAATCGCCAGTGCGGTGGCGCGATCCGCGATGTCGCAAATCGCATGCTGTCGCAGCGCAGCAACATCCGAACCGGCATGCATCGTGCTATTGGTTCGGGGCTGCCGGTCCCTGGGCGACGGGGCACGGCGGCGCAACCGGTCGGGCGAGGGCGACGCGATGGCGGGCGAGGACGGCGCAGCGGCGGAGCCGGGCGGTCAACGACGCCGGCTGAACGTCGGCCTGTCCGGCAAGCTCGTCGTGCTGACCGCCCTGTTCGTGATGATCGCGCAGGTGCTCGTCTACGTCCCCTCGATCGCCAACTACCGTATCAACTGGCTGCGCGACGTGCACGCCACCGCCGGCGTCGCGGCGCTGGCGCTCGCCTCCACCGAGCGCCTGCCGGACGCGCTGGAAGAACGCCTGCTCGCCTCCACCGGCGCCATCGCGATCGCGCTGAAGGACGGCCGCCGGCGGCTGATGCTGACGCGCGACGCCGTGCCCCGTCCGGTTGACGCCCATGCCGACCTCGACCACGTCACCGCCACCGGCGCCGTGCTCGACGCGTTCGACAGCCTGTTGTTCGGCAGCGGACGCATCCTGCGTGTTACCGGCCGCCTCGCCGGCTCCGCCGATCTCGTCGAGGTGGTGCTGCCGGAAAGCGACCTCGTCGAGGCGATGCTCGTCTATTCGCGCTCGGTGCTGCTGATCTCGCTGGTGATCTCGCTGGTAACCGCGTGCTTCGTCTACTGGAGCATCCGCCGGCTGACAGTCAGGCCCTTGCAGCGGCTGGCGACGGCGATGAGCCGTTTCGCCGAGGATCCCTCGAAGACCGACCGGCTGATCGATCCCTCCGGGCGCGCCGACGAGGTCGGCGACGCCGAGCGGCACCTGCGCACCATGCAGGAGCACCTGCAGCGCATGCTGCACCAGCAGCGCCACCTTGCCGACCTCGGTCTCGCGGTCTCGAAGATCAACCACGACCTGCGCAACCTCCTCGCCTCGGCGCAGCTGTTCTCCGACCGCCTCGCCGGCCTGCCGGACCCGACCGTGCAGCGACTCGCCCCGAAGATCGTGCGCGCCCTCGACCGTGCCGTCGGCTACACCCAGAGCGTGCTCTCCTACGGCGCCGTCAAGGAGGCGCCGCCGGAGCGGCGGCTGGTGCGCCTGCGCGGCCTCGTCGAGGACGTCGCCGAGGTCACCGGCCTGCCGCAGCACCCGATGATCGAGTTCGCACTGCTGGTGCCGCGCGACCTCGAGGTCGACGCCGACCCGGACCAGTTGTTCCGCGTGCTGCTCAACCTCGTCCGCAACGCGCTCGACGCGCTGGAGCGCGACAGCGAGCCGAGCCTGGTGCGGCGGCTCACCGTCTCGGCCGATCGCGCCGGCACCGTCACGGTGATCACCGTCGCCGACACCGGGCCCGGCGTGCCGGCGCGCGCGCGCGAGCACCTGTTCCAGGCCTTCCAAGGCTCGGTGCGCGCCGGCGGCACCGGCCTGGGGCTCTGCATCGCCGCCGAACTGGTGCGGTCGCATGGCGGCCAGATCGGGCTCGTCGGCGGCCCGCCCGGCGCCGTCTTCGAGATCACGCTGCCCGACCGGCCGGTCGACCTCGCCGCCGTGCGCCGCGCCGCCGGCCGCTGAACGGGCTGCCTCGCCCCCTCGCCACCGCGCATTTTCCCGGCTACACGTCCGCCGTCGGCGCGCCCTCGACCCGCCGGTGCCGCGCCCCCTTCGCGACGGAGCCCCGAGTCCCGATGCCTTCCACCGTGCCGATCCCCCCCGACGCCGCCTTCGCCGACGCATCTCTCGCCGCCCTCGCCGCCACGGCCCGCGCCTGGCCGTTCGAGGAAGCGAAGAAGCTCGTCGCGCGGGTGGAGAAACGCGGCGGCGGCCCGGTGCTGTTCGAGACCGGCTACGGCCCCTCGGGCCTGCCGCACATCGGCACCTTCGGCGAGGTGGCGCGCACGACGATGGTGCGCCATGCCTTCCGCGTGCTCACCGAGGACCGCATCCCGACGCGGCTCCTGTGCTTCTCCGACGACATGGACGGCCTCCGCAAGGTGCCGGACAACGTGCCGAACCGGGAGATGCTTTCGGGCTTCCTCGGCAAGCCGCTGACCGAGGTGCCCGACCCGTTCGGCGAGCACGCGAGCTTCGGCGCCCACAACAATGCGCGCCTCAGGAAGTTCCTCGACGCCTTCGGCTTCGAATACGAGTTCGCCAGCGCCACCGAGTACTACCGGTCCGGCCGCTTCGACCAGACGCTCCTGAAGGTGCTCGCCGCCTACGACGCGGTGATGGCGATCATGCTGCCGTCGCTCAGGGCCGAGCGGCAGGCGAGCTACTCGCCGTTCTTGCCCGTGTCGCCGACCACCGGCCAAGTGCTGCAGGTGCCGCTCGTCGAGCGCAAGGTGGAGGCCGGCACGATCGTCTACCGCGACCCCGACAGCGGCGCGCTCGTCGAGGTGCCGGTCACCGGGGGGCACTGCAAGCTGCAGTGGAAGCCGGATTGGGCGATGCGCTGGGCGGCGCTCGGCGTCGACTACGAGATGGCCGGCAAGGACCTGATCGATTCGGTGAAGCTGTCGGCGCGCATATGTTCGGCGCTCGGCGCCCCGCCGCCCGACGGCTTCAACTACGAGCTCTTCCTCGACGAGAACGGCGAGAAGATCTCGAAGTCGAAGGGCAATGGGCTGACCATCGACGACTGGCTGGCCTACGCCTCGCCGGAAAGCCTGTCGCTGTTCATGTTCCAGAAGCCGCGCTCGGGCAAGAAGCTGTTCTTCGACGTCATCCCGCGCAATGTCGACGACTACTATACGTTTCTCGCCAAGTACCACACCGAGAGTGAGGCGCAGCGGTTGGAGAACCCGGTCTGGCACATCCATGCCGGGGCGCCGCCGGAACTCGACCTGCCGGTGTCGTTCGCGCTGCTGCTCAACCTGGCGAGCGCCTCGAACGCCGACGACCGCGCCGTGCTGTGGGGCTTCCTGAAGCGCCAGGACGCGACGCTTTCGCCGGAGAACCACCCCGAGCTCGACCGGCTGGTCGGCTACGCCATCCGCTACTTCCACGACCGCGTGGCGCCGACGAAGCGCTTCCGCGTGCCGGACGAGACGGAGCGGCGGGCGCTCACGGCGCTCGATGCGGCGCTCGCGGCGCTGCCGGCCGGGGCGGATGCGGAGACGATCCAGGCCGCCGTCTACGAGGTCGGCCGCGCCTTCTTCCCGGATACGGCCAAGCCCGGGCCGGACGGGCGGCCGGGCGTCTCGCTCGCCTGGTTCGCGACGCTCTACCAGTTGCTGCTCGGCCAGGAGCGCGGGCCGCGCTTCGGCTCGTTTGCGGCGATTTATGGAGTGCCGGAGACGCGCGCGCTGATCGCCGCGGCGCTCGCGCGCACAGGCGACTGAAGACGGGCTACTGGCCGGGCGTCGCCTCGCGCGGGTCGTCGGGCGCGGCGTCCGCGGGCACGGGGGTGGCGGTTTCCGTTGGCGCGCCGTCGATAGTCCCAACCGCCGCGTCGGCGTCCGCCGGGTCCTCGTCGTCCAGTCCCTTCGGTTCGGTCTGCCAGAGGCCGCGGTTCTCCGAACGGGCCGTCTCGCCGAGCGAGGCGAGCGCGGGGGCGGCTTCGTCGGCCGGCGAGGCCCAGCCGTTCTCCACGAGCCAGGTCGCGAGGTCGGTCTTGCCGGCGCTGCAGCGTACGACATAGAGCGCGTCCTCGGCGCTGTCGAAGCCGACCTCGCCGAGCGGCAGGCAGTCGACGGCGCGGTAGCGGACGAGCTTGCGCAGCGCCGTGCGGGCGCGCGTACCGCAGGACCAGCGGTTGCCGCTGGCGTCGCCGCACTCCGCATCCGCGGCCGGCACGTCGACGTCGGCGAGGCGCAGCGTACGGCGGCCGGCGACCAGCGTGCCGGCGTCGTCGACGAGCACGCGGAAGAAGCGGCGCGGCTTGATGGGCGCGGGCACCGGCACGACCTCCTTCACCACCGGCGCCTTCTGCAGCCGCACGATCGGCCCGACGGCGACCGGCGCCGCGCCGGTGACGAAGCCGCCACCGACATCGCGGGCCGGCGCCAGCACGTCGTCGACGGCGACGTAGCCCTCCGGCGTCGTCGCGGCCGTGGACGAAGCCGTGCGCGGCTGGCCGGTGGCCGGGTCGACCGGGATCAGCACGCGGGACGGTACCGGTACGCCCGGCGGCGCGGCCGGAGCAGGCGCGGTGGGCGTGCCGCGATCGGCGCGAGCAGTCGTTCCGGGCTGTGGCGCGGCTGCGTCCGGAGCCGTCACGACGGCCCCCGCCGGCGGCGTGTCCGATGCCGTCGGCACCGGCGCGGGCTCGCCGCCGAACAGCAGGAAGGCGATGACCACCAGGATCGCCACGCCGGCGACGAGGGTCGCCGCCATCTCCACGAGGCCGCGCATCAGCGGCGGCCCGCCGCCGTCACTGGCTCGCCCACAGGATGCGCGCCATCCAGTCGATGGAGCGCACCGGCAGCGTGCGCGGCGGGTGATCGGGGTTGAGGGAATGCAGCTCGACCGACTTCAGCGTCTGGCGGTGCAGGATCTTCACCATCACCTCGCCGTCGGTGGTGCGCACGACGACGCGATCGTCGCGGCGGATCGGCGAGGTGCGCGAGACGATCAGCACGTCGCCGTCCCGGTAGGCGGGCCGCATCGAATCGCCGCTGACCTCCAGGGCGAAGATCATCTCGCCGTCGCCGCTCGGAAACGCGATGGCGTCCCAGCCGGTGCCGACGGGAAAGCCGCCTTCGTCGAAGAAGCCGCCGGCGCCCGCCTGGGCGAGGCCGAGCAGCGGCACCGGCTTCTGCGCCGGCAGGGCGTCGGAGCCGCCGCCGCGGCCGATCGCGAAGAACTCGGCGAGGTCGGCGCCGGTGGCGTCGAGCACCTTGGCGATCGATTCGGTCGAGGGCCAGCGCGGCCGGCCGTCGCCGCCGACGCGCTTCGAGCGGTTGAAGGTGGTCGGGTCGAGCCCGGCGCGCTTCGCGAGCCCCGACGGAGACATCCCGTGGCGGGCGGCGAGCGCGTCGATCGCCGTCCAGACCCGGTCGTGGGTGAGCATCGTCTGGCCGAGCATCGGCATGTCTCCGGTCGCCGGTCCGCGCGGCGCTCGTGCGACCGCTGCGGCCTCGCTGTCGACGGATCAGTCGCGAGGAATTTATGCCTCGCACCTCTCTCAGTTATCTCCGCCGGCGGCGAATGTCCAGCAACCCGTTCGGCATCGTGCTTGTCGCCGGCAGCCGCCGCCGATAGGACGGGCGCACGTCGCGAGGATCATCGCCCATGGAAGCCGACACGCCGTCCACCGTCTACAAGATCGTGCCGGCGGGCCTGTGGGCGGCGGCGGAGGCGGCCGGCCGCTTTGACGGCGCGCCGGTGGATGCCGCCGACGGCTTCATCCACTTCTCCACCGCTGCGCAAGTTCACGAGACCGCCGCCCGCCACTTCGCCGGCCAGGCCGACCTCCTCATCGTCTCGGTCGATGCGGCTGCGCTCGGAGCGGCGCTGGTCTACGAGCCGTCGCGCGGCGGCCACCTCTTCCCGCACCTCTACGGACCCCTGCCGCTCGCCGCCGTTACCGCCGTCCGGCCGCTGCCGCTCGGCGCCGAGGGGCGGCACGCGTTCCCGGCGGACGTGATCGCTGCGGCGGGAGGTGCCGCATGATCGGCCTCGGCTACAAGCTCGCGCGGCCAGCGCTTTTTTCCCTGACGGAGCCGGAGGCGGCGCACCGGCTGACGCTGCGCGCGCTCGCCGCCGGCGTCGTGCCGCCCTGCGGCGTGCCGGCCGACCCGCGGCTCGCGGTGGATGCCTTCGGCCTGCGCTTCCCCAACCCGCTCGGCATGGCCGCCGGCTTCGACAAGGACGCCGAGGTGCCGGACGCGCTGCTGCGCCTCGGCTTCGGCTTCACCGAAGTCGGCACGCTGACGCCGAAGGCGCAGGAGGGCAACCCGAAGCCGCGCGTCTTCCGCCTCGCCGACGATCACGCCCTGATCAACCGCCTCGGCTTCAACAACGGCGGCCACGCCGGCCGCGCCCGCCTGGTCGCCCGGCAGGGGCGTGGCGGCATCGTCGGCGTCAATGTCGGCGCCAACAAGGACAGCGCCGATCGCATCAGTGACTATGTTGCCGGCATCGAGCGCTTCGCCGACCTCGCCTCCTACTTCACCATCAACGTCTCGTCGCCGAACACGCCGGGCCTGCGGGGCCTGCAGGAGCGCGGCGCGCTGGAGGACCTGCTCGCCCGCGTCGCCACCGCCCGCGACGTCGCGGCCGCGCGCCACGGCCGCCGCGTGCCGCTGCTCCTCAAGGTGGCGCCGGACCTCGACGACGCGGCCGTCGACGACATCGTCGCGGTGGTCGAGGCGAGCGCCCTCGACGGGCTGATCGTCTCCAACACGACACTGGCGCGGCCGAAGCTCGCCTCAAGCGGCGCCCACGAGACGGGCGGGCTGTCCGGGCGGCCGCTGTTCCGCCGCTCCACCGTGATGCTCGCCCGCTTCCGGCTGAAGCTCGGCGACCGGATGCCGCTCGTCGGCGTCGGCGGCGTCGATTCGGGGCCGGCGGCGTTCGCCAAGATCCTCGCCGGGGCGAGCCTCGTGCAGCTCTATACCGGCCTCGTCTACGAGGGGCCGGCGCTCGTTGGCGATATCCTGCGCCATCTCGGCCGCGAGCTCGACCGCCGGCGCCTGCCGTCGATCGCGGCCGCCGTCGGCCTCGAGGCGGAGGCGTGGGCGGGGCGCGACCCGGAGAGCTGAACCCGTTCGGACCGGCCTCAGCCGATCTCGCGCACCAGCGGCAGCACGTGGCCGAGATGCTCGACCTCGCGGAAACGAGGCGAAGCGACGGGCGCCTCGGCGTGCTCCAGCACCCAGGTCAGCGCGTGCGGGACGAAGACGCCGAAGCTGCCCGCCTCGATCGCCGGCACCACGTCGGATTTCAGCGAGTTGCCGACCATCATCGCCCGCTCCGCGCCGTCGCCGTGGCGGGCGAAGACGCGGGCATAGGTGGCCGCCGTCTTGTCGCTGACGATCTCCACCGCATCGAACATCTCGCCGAGGCCGGACTGGGCGAGCTTGCGCTCCTGGTCGAACAGGTCGCCCTTGGTGACCAGCACCAGCCGGTAGTCGCCGGCGAGCGCCTGCAGCGTCTCGGTGACGTGCGGCAGGGTCTCGATCGGGTGGCGCAGCATCTCGCGGCCGGCGGCGAGGATCTCGCCGATCACGGCCGCCGGCACGCGGCCCTCCGTCACCTCGATCGCGGTTTCGATCATGGAGAGCGTGAAGCCCTTGATGCCGAAGCCGTAGTGGCCGACGTTGCGGCGCTCGGCGGCAATCAGGCGCTCCGTCAGGTGGTCGCGCTCGGCGTGCTCGGCGAGCAGGGTCGCAAAGCGCTCCTCCGTCAGGCGGAAGAACTGCTCGTTCTGCCAGAGCGTGTCGTCGGCATCGAAGCCGATGGTGGTGAGGGTGCGGGTCATAGGTCCGGGTCCGGTTCGCTCCCGCCGCCATAGCCGAGGCTGGCCGGCTTGCCCACCCCCTCGCGGATGCCGCGCGGCCTTGGTTCTTGACGCCTCCGGGCGCGGTGCCTATAGAAGCGCGACTTCCGACCAGGATCTGGCGACGTCAGGGCGCCGGCCGCGCGATGCGGACGGTACGACACCCCGAATTGAGCGTCGTCGAAGAGACAAGAAGGTTAAGACCGATGGCCCGGCGCTGCGAACTGACCGGCAAGGCCGTGATGACCGGCAACAATGTCAGCCACGCGAACAACAAGACGCGTCGGCGCTACCTGCCGAACCTCGTCAACGTGACGCTGATCTCCGACGCGCTCGGCGAGAAGGTGCGGCTGCGCATCAGCGCCAACGCGCTGCGCACGGTGGAGCACCGCGGTGGCCTCGACGCGTTCCTCGCCAAGGCGAAGGACAGCGAACTCGGCCCGCGCGCGCTGCTCGTCAAGAAGCAGATCGCCCGCAAGGCGCTGGCGGCCTGAGACAGCGGGTCCGGCCGGTGTCCTCGCGACCCGCCACGCCCGTTTCCCGGTCTGGTGCGGTGGTTGCCGCCGTCGCCGCCATGGTTGCGGTGGTGGTCGCCTCGAACGTGCTCGTGCAGTACCCGGTCGACGGCAGCGTCGGCCCGCTGGTGCTGGCCGACCTGCTCACCTGGGGCGCCTTCACCTATCCGGTCGCCTTCCTCGTCACCGACCTGACAAACCGCTGGCTCGGGCCGACCGTCGCCCGCCGCGTCGTCTATGTCGGCTTCGCGGTGGCGGTGGCGCTGTCGATCTATCTCGCGACCCCGCGCATCGCGGTCGCCTCGGGCACCGCCTTCCTGGTGGCGCAACTCCTCGACATCTCCGTCTTCAACACGCTGCGCCGCGCCGCCTGGTGGCAGGCGCCGCTGATCGCGTCCGTGCTCGGCTCCGTCGTCGACACGGCGATCTTCTTCGGCACCGCCTTCGGCCCCTTCGGCATCATCATCGGCCCCGACGACCCGTTCGCGGTCGAATACGCGCCGCTGTTCGGGATCTTTGTGACCGAGCTGCCGCGCTGGGTCTCCTGGGCGCTCGGCGACCTCGCGGTGAAGCTCGCCGCTGCGCTGCTGCTGCTGGCGCCCTACCGGGCGGCGATGGCGCTGGTGTTCGCCGCGCCCTACCAGCCGACGCGCGCCTGAGGCGACCCGCCGCTCCGGCGGCCGGCTAGTCCACCAGCCGAAACCGCAGGAGCAGCGTCCGCTGCAGGAACGAGCGGTTGTCGTCTGAGACGAGCGTGATCACCGTGCCGCCTGCGTCGGTGTCGACCGCCATCCCCTCCATGTTGTCGATCGCCTGGGAAAAGCCGGCCTCCATCAGCACCGGACCGTCGAGCACGGCGCCCGGCGCAATCGTGTCGCCGCCGATGCGGCGGATGCGCATGCCGATGCCGTCGCCGAAGCCGAATCGCCGCTCGAGGACCAGCAGGTCGCCATCCGGCAGGAAGGCGGCGTCGGTCAGGGCGTAGTTGCCGGTGCCGGCGAGGGCGATCGGCCGCCACGCACCGCCGTGGATGAGGCCGCCCGGGATGGTCTCTCCCTCCGCCGCCGGCCCCTCGGCGAACACCAGCACCGCCCCCGCCAGCGGCCGCCCGGCGGGCACCACGGCGAGCGCCTCGCCGCGGCTGTTGCGCCCCGCCCGCGCCAAGGCCGGCGGATAGGCGGTGAGACGCGGCGTCGCGTCGAATGGCGGCGCGTCGCGATAGACGGCGATGTGGCCAGGCGTCTCGAAGGAGACGAGCACCTCGCGGCCGCCGTCGGGGCGCGTCCGCACCGCGATCGCCTCGGCATCGCCCGGCCGTTTTCCGCGGATCGGCTGACCGTCCGGCCCGGCGAGGCGGCCGACGCGGGCGTTGTCGAGCGCCACCGGCGCGCCACCGTCGTCGAGGCCGACCGTCGCGGTGATCCAGTCGCCATAGTCGGTGACGGCCAACAGCCGCCGGCCACCGTCCTCGGTGACGACGCCCGACAGCCCGCCGAGGCGGGCATCGGCCGAGGTCAGCGAGACGCCGCCGAGCCATTCCAGCGCGCCGAAGCGGGTGACCTCCGGCCGCGACGGGTCGAAGGCGGCAATCGGTGCTGCCCGCAGGACGATCGGCTCGTCGGCGGCCGCGACCGTCGCAGAGGCGAGTGCGACGGCGAGGGCCGCCGTCGCGGTTCGCAGCACCCGGCTCAGCCGCCGTGCGCCTTGCGGCGGGCACCGAGCAGGCGCAGGCGCAGCGCGTTCAGCTTGATGAAGCCCGCGGCGTCCTTCTGGTCGTAGGCGCCGGCGTCGTCCTCGAAGGTGACGATCTTCGAGGAATAGAGCGAGTAGGGGCTGGCGCGGCCGATGACGATGACGTTGCCCTTGTAGAGCTTCAGCCGCACCGTGCCGGCGACCATCTCCTGGCTCTTGTCGATCGCCGCCTGCAGCATTTCGCGCTCCGGCGCGAACCAGAAGCCGTAGTAGATGAGCTCCGCATAGCGGGGCATCATCTCGTCCTTCAGGTGGGCGGCGCCGCGGTCGAGCGTCAGGCTCTCCATCGCCCGGTGAGCGACGTGCAGGATCGTGCCGCCGGGCGTCTCGTAGACGCCGCGCGACTTCATGCCGACGAAGCGGTTCTCGACGAGGTCGAGGCGGCCGATGCCGTTCGCCCGGCCGAGCTCGTTCAACTGCGTCAGCAGCGTCGCCGGCGACAGCGGCTTGCCGTCGATCGACACGGCGTCGCCCTTCTCAAAGCCGATCTCGACGATCGTCGCCTGGTCCGGCGCATCTTCGGGCGACAGCGTGCGCTGGAACACGTAGGGCGGCGGCTCCTCCGCCGGGTCCTCGAGCACCTTGCCCTCGGAAGACGAGTGCAGGAGGTTTGCGTCGACGGAGAACGGCGCCTCGCCGCGCTTGTCCTTGGCGATCGGGATCTGGTGCTTCTCGGCGAAGTCTAAGAGGTCGGTGCGCGACTTGAACTCCCAGTCGCGCCACGGCGCGATCACCCGGATCTCCGGCTCCAGCGCGTAGTAGCTGAGCTCGAAGCGGACCTGGTCGTTGCCCTTGCCGGTGGCGCCGTGGCAGACGGCGTCGGCGCCGACCTGGCGCGCGATCTCGATCTGGCGCTTGGCGATCAGCGGCCGGGCGATCGAGGTGCCGAGCAGGTAGACGCCCTCATAGAGCGCGTTCGCCCGCATCATCGGGAAGACGAAGTCGCGGACGAACTCCTCGCGCAGATCCTCGACGTGGATGTTCTCAGGCTTCACGCCGAGAAGCTCCGCCTTGCGACGGGCCGGCTCGAGCTCCTCGCCCTGGCCGAGGTCGGCGGTGAAGGTGACGACCTCGCAGCCGTAGGTGGTCTGCAGCCATTTCAGGATGATCGAGGTGTCGAGCCCACCTGAATAGGCGAGGACGACCTTCTTGACGTCGCGGCTCACGCGCGGCTCTCCGTGTCGGTCGCGGGGCCACCCCGCGGGCGGCCGCACTCTAGTCGCCAGCGGCCGGGACGCAAGCGGAAGGGGGGCGGCGTTTGCCGCGACACGGGTGAGGGACTACCTTTGTTCGTGCCGGCAGAGAGGAGCGCCCCATGAAGGTCGCGATCGAATTGACGCCAGAGGCGGAAGAACTCGTTCGCACGTGTGTCGCCAGCGGGCGCTACGAGAACGCCGAAGCCGTGATCGCGACAGCGCTGAGGGTGTTCGCCGCTGTCGAGGTGGAGCGAGCAGAGTTCGAGCGCTCGATCATCGAAGCTTCCGAGGAGGCGGATCGGGCAGGGACCTTCACGATCGAAGAGGTGATGGAGGAGGTCGAGGCGATCATCGCGGAGGCCGAACGCGAGCGCGCTGCTTGAGGGCCCGCCTTTCACCCCGCGCGCGTCTGGAGGCCGTCGAGGCTGCCCGCTGGATCATGCGCGACAACCCGTCCGCTGCGAGAGGCTTCATGGCGGCCGTTCGACAGGCGACGCTACAGATCGGCGAGTTCCCGGATGCAGGGACGCCGCGGCCCGAACTCCTGCCTGGCCGCTTTCGTTTTCTGACGCTGACCCGCTATCCCTATCTGCTGCTTTACGACTCGAGACCGAACCCGCCGGTCGTCATCCGCGTCATGCACGCGGCACGCGATCTCCCTGCCACGCTCCAATCGCTTCGATGAGGCCGAGGTGCGGCTCCTCTAGGGGGACTTCGCTCCGCTCCCCCTGACCCTCACGGGCACGGGTTCATGTGTCTCCGGTGGATCGCGTCGATCTTCGCCTCGAGCTCCGGCCCGATCGTCACGTCGGCCGCGCCGAGGTTGGTCTCGAGCTGCGCCGTCGTCGTCGCGCCGACCAGCACCGTCGTCGTGAACGGCCGCGACATCGCGAAGGCCAGAGCCATCTGCGACGGAGCGAGGCCGGCTTCCGCGGCGAGGTCGCAGTAGGCGGCGACCGCCTCGGCGGCATGAGGGCCCTGATAGCGCTGCTGGCGGTCGAACAGGGCGAGGCGCGAGCCGGCCGGCCGGGCGCCGTCGCGGTACTTGCCGGTGAGAAACCCCTGCGCCAGCGCCGAATAGGCGACGAGGCCGACCTTCTCGCGCTCCGCCACCTCGGCGAGCGAGCCCTCGAAGGTGCGGTTCAACAGCGAATAGGCGTTCTGCACCGAGACGATGCGCGGCAGGCCGGCTCGGTTCGCGGCGGCGAGCCACGTCATCACGCCCCAGGCGCTCTCGTTGGAGGCGCCGATGTGGCGCACCTTGCCGGCCTTCACGAAGTCGGCGAGCACGCCGAGCGTCTCTTCGATCGGCACCTCGTCGGCGGCGCGGTCCGGGACCCGCCAGACGGTCGGATTGGAGCCGAAGCCGGTGACGATGCGGTCCGGCCAGTGCATCTGGTAGAGGTCGACATAGTCGGTGCCCAGCAGACGGAGAGAGCGCTCCAGCGCCGCCGTCAGGTTCGCCCGGTCGAGCTTCGCCGGCCCGCCGCGGAACCAGCCCATGCCGGTGCGGCCGACCGCCTTGGTGGCGACCAGCACACGGTCGCGGCCACCGCGGCTCTTCAGCCACGAGCCGACGATCTCTTCCGTCCGCCCCTGCGTCTCCGGCTTCGGCGGGATCGGATAGAGCTCGGCGGCGTCGAACAGGTTCACCCCGGCCGCCACGGCGCGGTCCATCAGCGCGTGGCCCTCGGCCTCGGTGTTCTGCTCGCCGAAGGTCATCGTTCCGAGGGACAGCGCGCCGACGCGCACGTCGGTGCCACCGAGGAAGCGGGTTTGCATGGGAGTTCCGGTCCAGGAGGAAGGCGGATGAGGCGTATCAGGAGGCGCCGGCGCGGTCGAGCAGTTGCTCCACCGCCGGCAGGATGCGGTCGACGATGACGGCGATGCCGGCTTCGTTCGGGTGGATGCCGTCCGGCAGGTTGAGGGCGGCGTCGGCGGCGACGCCGTCGAGGAAGAACGGATAGAACAGTGCGCCGTGACGCTCGGCAATCGCGGGGAACAGTGCGTCGAAGGCCCGGGCGTAGTCCTCGCCGAGATTGCGGGGCGCAATCATGCCGGCGACCAGCACCGGCAGGCCCCGATCCGTCAGTCGCGCGACGATCTGGTTGAGGTTTTCCGCTGTCCGCGCCGGATCGGTGCCCCGCAGCATGTCGTTGCCGCCGAGCTCGACGATCACCGCCTGCGCGTCGGTGCCGACCGACCAGTCGAGACGGGACAGCCCACCCGCCGTGGTGTCGCCCGACACGCCGGCGTCGATCACCGTGACGTCGCGGCCGCGCTCCTTCAGCGCGGCCTCGAGCCGGGCGGGGAAGCCGGCACCCGGTGGCAGGCCGTAGCCCGCGGTGAGGCTGTCGCCCAGCACGACCAACCGGATCGGCTCCGCGACGGCGGGTGTAACGACGGGAGTGGCAGCGAGGGTGAACAAAACAGTGGAGAGGGCGGCAAGGCGTCTCATGGTCTCTCCAACTCTGCCCCGACGACCAAAGGCGAAGCCCGACGGTCTGGAAGCCGCCACGCTAGAGCCCATATCACCGGGGCGGTATGTAGGCCACCGCAGCGCCGCCGGCGACCTCCCCGCCGCCGCCGGCCCGAAGTTCCCGCCACTGGAGACGGTCCCGACGATGACGCGCGACGCTCACCGCCCGGCGGTCGAACTCGAAGGCCTGCATCTCTCGCTGGGCACTGGCGCCGCCCGCGTCGACGTCCTGAAGGGCGTCGATCTTTCGATCGAGCGCGGCGCCTCGGTCGGCATCGTCGGCCCGTCCGGCTCCGGCAAGTCTACGCTGCTGATGGTGATGGCCGGCCTGGAGCGGCCCGACCGCGGCCGCGTCGTCGTCGCCGGTGAGGACTTCGCCCAGCTGTCGGAAGACGGCCTGGCGCGCCTGCGCGGCCGCTCCATCGGCATCGTCTTCCAGTCCTTCCACCTCATCCCGACGATGACGGCGCTCGAGAACGTCGCCGTGCCGCTCGAGCTCGCCGGCCGCGCCGACGCCTTCGAGGTCGCCACCGCGGAGCTTTCCGCCGTCGGACTGTCGCACCGCCTCGGCCACTTGCCGAGCGAGCTCTCCGGCGGCGAGCAACAGCGCGTCGCGATCGCCCGCGCGTTGGCGCCGGCCCCCACGCTGCTGCTCGCCGACGAGCCGACCGGCAACCTCGACGCCGCCACCGGCGCCGCCATCGTCGAGCTCATCTTCCGCCTGCAGGCCGCACGCGGCACGACGTTGGTGCTGGTCACCCACGATGCGGCGCTCGCCGAGCGTTGCGCCCGCACCGTGCGGGTGCAGTCGGGCACGATCGCCGACGCCGGCCTGGCGGTGCCGGCATGACGGCGGCGAGGGCGAGCCGATGACCGTCGCCCCGAGCGAAGCGGCACCCGCCGCTCGGTTCATCCCCAGCGACGGCGCGCTCGCGCGGCTGTCGCTCGCCACACGGCTGGCGTTTCGCGAGCTGCGCGGTGGGCTTTCCGGCTTCCGCATCTTCATCGCCTGCATCGCGCTCGGCGTCGCCACCATCGGCGGCGTCGGCTCGCTCGCCCGCGCGCTCACCGACGGCATCGCCGCCGAGGGCCGCACCATCCTCGGCGGCGACGTCGACGTCTCGCTCATCCACCGCGAGGCGAGCCCCGAGGAGCGCGCCTTCCTGGAGGGCCTCGGGACCTCCTCGACGATCGCCACGCTGCGCGGCATGGCCCGCCTGCCGGACGGCGGCGGCCAGGCGCTGGTCGAGGCGAAGGCCGTGGATGCCGCCTATCCACTGGTCGGAGCCCTTACCCTCACCGGCGGAGGCGACCTCGCGGCGGCGGTCACGCCGCGCGGCGAGGGTTTCGGCGCGGTCGCCGCCCCGGAGCTCTTGTCGCGGCTCGGCATCGCGATCGGCGACGAGATCGAACTCGGCCGCATACGCTTGACGATAACCGACACCATCGCCGGGGAACCGGACCGCCTTTCCGGCGGCATCGACTTCGGCCCGCGCCTGCTCGTCTCGCGCGACGCGCTCGCCGCCTCCGGCCTCGTGCAGCCGGGCAGCCTGGTGCGCTGGCACACGCGCATCGCGCTCGCCGGCGACGCCTCCGACGCGCGCGTCGCGGCGGTCGTCAAGCAGATCGAGACGGCCTCCCCGAAGGCCGGCTGGCGGGTGCAGGCGCGCACCGAGGCTGCGCCCGGCCTCACCCGCAACATCGAGCGCTTCGCGCAGTTCCTGACGCTGGTCGGGCTCACGGCGCTCGTCGTCGGCGGCGTCGGCGTGGCGAACGCCGTCGCCGCCTTCGTCGACCGCAAGCGGCCGGTGATCGCCACCTTGCGCACGCTCGGCGCCTCCGGCGATCTCGTCGTGCTGATCCACCTGATCGAGGTGATGGCGATCGCCGCCGTCGGCATCTTGATCGGCGTCGTCGTCGGGGCGGTGATCCCGCCGGTGGCCGGTGCACTGCTCGCCGGCATCCTGCCGATCCCGGCCCTCAACGGCGTGTTCCCGCAGCAGTTGGCGCTCGCCGTCGTCTACGGCCTGTTGACGGCGCTCGCCTTCTCGCTGTGGCCGCTCGGCCGGGCCCACGACGTACCGCCGACGACGCTCTATCGCGACCGCGCCGGCGGCGCCGCGACCCGGCCGCGCCGCCGCTACGTGATCGCCACGGCGGCGGCCGCGCTGGCGCTCGCCGGCATCGCGGTGCTGCTCGCTGGCGACCGCGTCGTCGCCTTCGCCTTCGTCGGCGGTGCCATAGCTGCGTTCGCGCTGCTGCGCGGCGTCGCCGTCGGCGTGATGGCGCTCGCCCGGCGGATGCCGCGCAAGGGCGCGCCCGAACTGCGCCTGGCGGTCGCCGCCATCCACCGCCCCGGCGCGCTGACGCCGACCGTGGTGCTGTCACTCGGCCTCGGGCTGACGCTGCTCGTCACCCTCGCCTTGATCGACGGCTCGCTGCGGCGCGAGCTCACCGGCCGGCTGCCGGAACAGGCGCCGAGCTTCTTCTTCCTCGACATCCAGGACGGCGAGGCCAAGCAGTTCGACGCATTCCTCTCTGGCGCGGCACCGGAGGCGAAGGTCAGGCGCGAGGCGATGCTGCGTGGCCGCTTCGTCACGCTGAAGGGCATCGCCGCAGCCGACTACCCGGCGCCGCCGGAGGCCGAGTGGGTGCTGCGCGGCGACCGCGGCATCACCTACTCGCCGACACTGCCGGACGGCTCGACGCTCGTCGGCGGCGAATGGTGGCCGGCCGACTATGCCGGCCCGCCGCTCGTCTCCTTCGCCGAGGAGCCGGCGCGCGAGCTCGGGCTGAAGATCGGCGACACCATCCGCGTCAACGTGCTCGGCCGCGAGATCGACGCCGAGATCGCCAATTTGAGGACCGTCGACTGGCAGAGCCTCGGCATCAATTTCGTCCTGGTGTTCTCGCCGAACACCTTCGCCGGGGCGCCGCACACCCATCTCGCGACGCTCGCGCTGCCGGACGACGCCGCGCCCGCCCGCGAGCAGGAGATCCTCGCCGCCGTCAGCGAGGCGTTCCCGACCGTCACGGCGATCCGCGTCAAGGACGCGCTCGACGCCGTCAGCGGCCTCGTCGAGGACCTGGCGCTCGCCGTGCGCGCCGCCGCCGGCATCGCGCTCGCCGCCAGCGTGCTCGTGCTCGCCGGCGCGCTCGCGGCGAGCCACGCGGCGCGCATCCGCGAGGCGGCCATCCTGCAGACGCTCGGGGCGACGCGCGGGCGGCTGATCCTCGCCTTTGCACTCGAGTACCTGCTACTCGGGCTGTCGACGGCCGTGTTCGCCATCGCCGCCGGCAGCGCCGCGGCGTGGGGCGTGCTGGCGCTCGTCATGGACATCCCGTTCGCCTTCGACCCGCTGACGGCGGTGGCGGCGGCGGTGGCGGCACTCGTCGTCACCGTCGGCCTCGGCCTCGTCGGCACCTGGCGGGTGCTCGGCCACAAGCTCGCGCCGGCGCTGCGGGACCTCTGATCGCCGCCCCGACGCCAGACGGTTGCGCCGTGCGGCGATCCGGGCGACTTTCGCGGACGGGGGAAATTTTTCGACCGACCGGTGCAGCGGGGCTTGGCAGCGCGGTCAAATGACAGACTGCAGTTCGACGTTTCTCGATCTCGTCGCATCGCCGCTCCTGTGGTTGTCGGAGACAGGCGACGTCGTGCTCGGGCTGAACGCCGCCGCGAACCGCGTCCTCGCCGCCGGGCGGCCGCCGATCGCGATCGAGGCGCTTCTCGGAGACGCGGCCGCTGCCGCGATCCGCAGCCGACTCCCCGGCGCTGGTCAGGCGAGGCCGCTGGATCTCGACGTCGACGCGGTGACGCCGACCCGCGCCATCCGCCTCCAGCTGTCGATCGACGCGGCGCCAGGACAACAGGCGGGCTGGCTGGTCGGCGTCGAGGACCGTTCCAGGCCGCTGCTCGACGGCAACGCGGACGACGCGTGGCATGCGACGCTGCTGCAGGTGCTCGACCAGCTTCCCGTCGGCCTGGAGATCTACGACGAGGCATATGTCGAGCTGTTCTCCAACCTCGAATCGACAGTGATCTTCGGCTACTCCACCGAGGAGGTTCGCGGCCTCGATGCGTGGTGGGAGGTCGGCTTTCCCGACCCGGCCTACCGCGCCGAAGTGCAGCGGGCCTGGGCGGAGGCGGTGGCGCAATCGCGGCGCACGCAGTCCGACGTCCTGCTGCGGGACCTCGTCGTCGCCTGCAAGGACGGCAGCCGCAAGATCGTGCAGCCGCGCTACCGGGCGATCGGCGACCACCACGTGGTGGTGTACTGGGACATGACCGGCCGGCGGCGCCTCGAAAGGGAGTTGCGGCAGGCGGCGGAGACCGATGTCCTCACCGGCGTCTGCGACCGCCGCCGCTTCTTCGTCGAGGCGGCGGCCATGCTGGCCGGCAGCGCCGCGAGCGGCCGGCCGCTGTCGCTGTTGATGCTCGACGTCGACCACTTCAAGTCGATCAACGACCGCTTCGGCCACGCCGGCGGCGACGAGGTGCTGCGCACCGTCGCGCGCCGGCTGGTCGAGGCGGTGCGCACGGAGGACCTCGTTGCTCGCCTCGGCGGCGAGGAGTTCGCGGTGCTGCTGCCCGGGCTCGACGGGCCGGCGGCCAGGGCCGTCGCCGACCGGGTGCGCACGGCGCTCTCCAGCTGGCCGATCGCGGTGGACGGCGGCCGGCTGACGGTGCGGGCGAGCGTCGGCGGGGCGGTGCACGCGGATGCCGACGAGAGCGTCGATCAGTTGCTCGAGCGGGCGGATCGCGCCCTTTATGCCGCCAAGCGCGACGGCCGCGACCGCGTCACCTTCGCGGACGCCGCGCCTTGAGCCCGCCCGTCGCAGCGATGCTGCCGGCCTGGATCGCGCGGGTCGCCGCCCCGCTGGCGATCCTCGGCGCCGATGGCGCCAGCGTACTGGTGGCGAACGAGGCGGGGCGGCGGCTGCTCGCCGTGCCGGAGGCGGCCGCGGCGCCGTGGCGTCTCGAGGCGCTCGTCGGTGCGCTGGCGGCCAATTCGCTCGCCATCCACCTGCGCGCCGAGCCGGTCGGCGGACCGGACGACTGGCTGGCGTTGCGCTGCGAGACGGCGGCGGGGGGGCGCCACGTCGCCGTCAGCCTGAAACGCGCCGGCGACGTCTGGGTGGCGACGCTGGAGGACCGCACGCCCGCCACCCAGCTCCTCGACGAGGAACTGTCCTGGCGCGAGAACCTCGCCGCCATTGCCAACTGGCTGCCGGTCGGCATCGAGATCTACGACGGGCGGTTCCGCGAACTCTTCGCCAACACCCAGTCGCATCGCGTGTTCGACTACGGCGAGGCGTATTTCGGCCGGCATGACGACTGGTGGGAGCTCGGCTTTCCCGATCCGGCGACGCGTTCCGCCACCTTCGAGGAGTGGCGCGCGAAGGTGGAGGATGCCCGCCGCTATCCCGGCAAGGTGCAGGAGTCGGAATGGACGGTCCGCTGCAGCGACGGTGCCGATCGGTCGATGCTGTTCCGCTACCGCTTTCTCGGAGATTTCTATGTCGTGATCTTCTGGGACGTCTCCGAGCAGCGCCAGCTCGAGGCGGAGCTTCGCCGGCTCGCCGGCACCGACGCGCTCACCGGGCTGCCCAACCGCCGCTCGTTCATGGACGCCGCCCGGCATGCGGCGGCCCGGCAGGCGGAGCCGCTGGCGCTGCTGATGCTCGACCTCGACCACTTCAAGGCGATCAACGACCGCTTCGGCCATGCCGTCGGCGACCGGGCGCTGCAGGTCACGGCGGAGCGCTGCCGGCAGGTGCTGCGCGACGGCGACGTGATCGCCCGCATCGGCGGCGAGGAGTTCGCCGTGCTCCTGCCCGCCACCGGCATCGACGGGGCCCGCCTCGTCGCCGACCGCCTGCACGGCGTCATCCGGCGCACGCCATTTTCGCTCGGCCCCCTCGCGATCGAGGTGCGCGCGAGCGTCGGCGGCGCGCTGGCGCCGGCCGACGCCGGCATCGACGCGCTGCTCGACCGCGCCGACCGGGCGCTCTATGTCGCGAAGTCGACCGGCCGCGATCGCGTCGTGTTCGCCGACGGCGCCGGCTGAGCGCACCGCCGCCACCAAGCGTTGCCGACATGACCAAGAGTTCATGGTCCGAGGCTTGTCCCCGAAGGCGCTTGCGACCATATTCAACGTGGCGAAATGGGCGGGACTTCCGTCCATCCGTTCACGCGTACCCGTCGGGATCGCGTGCCCGCAGAGGAGATGGAGAGGTTTCCTGAGATGTCGACCTTCGACCGCAATTCTTCCGCGCGCTACGGCGTGGGCTCGGTCCCATCGGCGCGGGCCGAGGCCGGCGTCATCGACCAAGGCCTGCGCGCCTATATGCTCAAGGTCTACAACTACATGGCCGTGGGCCTGGCGATCACCGGGCTGGTCGCCTATGGGGCGTTTTCGCTCGCCGTCGACCAGGGTGGCCTGACCGCCTTCGGCCAGGCGATCTACCTGAGCCCGCTCAAGTGGGTGATCATGCTGTCGCCGCTGGCGGTGGTGTTCCTGTTCTCCTACAAGATCCAGTCGATGAGCGTCGGCACGGCCCAGGCGGTGTTCTGGCTGTTCGCCGCGCTGATGGGCCTGTCGCTGTCGTCGATCTTCCTCGTCTACACCGGCGCCAGCATCTCCCGGGTGTTCTTCATCACCGCCGCTTCGTTCGGCGCGCTCAGCCTCTACGGCTACACGACGTCGAAGAGCCTGTCGGGATGGGGTTCCTTCCTGTTCATGGGCCTGATCGGCATCGTCATCGCCTCGCTGGTGAACATCTTCATCGGCTCGACCGCGCTGCAGTTCGCCATCTCGGTGATCGGCGTGCTGGTGTTCGCCGGCCTCACCGCCTACGACACGCAGCAGATCAAGGAGATGTACCTCGCCGGCGACGACAACACCGTGATGGGCCAGAAGGCGATCATGGGGGCGCTGCGCCTCTACCTCGACTTCATCAACCTGTTCACGATGCTGCTGTCGCTGTTCGGCAACCGCAACTGAGCGGACGGCCATAGGCGACCAACGCGCGGGGTGATCCGGTCAAACGGGCCCTCCGCTGGAGAATCGGGGCGCGGCATGGCCGCGCCCCTTTTCGTCCCGGGGTAGCGCATACGCTGCGCCGCGCCGCCGCCGCGGCAGACGGTCGTAGCCCGCCGCGAGCGCGCGAAGCGGGCTTGCCCCACCGCCGGCCGCCACCGCAAGCTCGGCCGGTCTCGATTCGGCGGGAGGGACTGAGGGCATGCTGCGGCTGTTCACCGGCCTCGAGGTGCCCGCGGTCGCCGGGCTGACGCTCTCCGGCCTGCGCGGCGGCCTCTCCGGCGCCCGCTGGGTCGACCCGGGGAACTACCACCTGACGCTGCGCTTCATCGGCGACATCGACGAGCGCACCGCCGACGAGATCGCCGACGCCTTGGCGCGGGTGCGCCGACCGGCGGTGCCGATCCGCTTCTCCGGCGTCGGCGCCTTCGGCGGGACGCGGCCGCACGCACTCTATGCGGGCGTCGTTCCGGCGCCCGAACTCGCCGAGTTGCAAGCCGAGCACGAACGCCTGTTGCAACGCATCGGGCTGCCGTCCGAGGGGCGCAAGTACACGCCGCACGTCACGCTCGCCTACCTGCGCGGTGCCCGCGCCGGCGAGGTGGCGCACTGGCTCGACGTGCGCGCCGGCTTCTCGGCGCCCGCCTTCATCGCCCCCCGCTTCGTGCTGTTCTCCGCCCGCGCCAACGTCGGCGGCGGCCCCTACGTCGTCGAGGAGGCCTATCCACTCGCCGGTTGACCTCCGCGCCGCTCAGGGTGCCGACGCGCGCCGCAGCGTCTCGACGCGGTCGGAGAGCTGCGGGTGGGTCGACAGCCACCGCGACACGGCGTCGTCGGTCTCCGCCTGTCTGGCGAACACGGCGAGCAGCCGTGCGAGGTCGTCGGGCGAGCGGCCGGTCGCCTCGAGCAGCTCCACCGCCCGCGCGTCCGCCTCCGCCTCGAAGCCGCGCGAATAGGACAGGTCGAGGGCGAGCGCGGCGAGGCCGGTCATCTCGTCGAGCGCCGTGCCGGGGTCGCCGAAGATCACCAGCGTCGCGGCACCGAGGCCGGCGGCGCGCAGCACGCGGCGCATGCCGTGGCGTCCCTCGACGTGGCCGAGCTCGTGCGCCAGCACCCCGGCGAGCGCGTCGTCGTCCGGCGCCTTCGCCAGCATCTCGTCGGTGACGACGACGATGCCGCCCGGCAGCGCGAAGGCGTTGGCGCCGAGCTCGCCGCCGCGGCGGAACACGAGCCGCGTCGTCGCCGGGTCGAGGCCGGCGGCGGCGGTCAGCTCGGCGAAGGCGCGTCGGGCCGGCGCGGTCTGCTCGTCGGTCGCTCCGCTCTCGCCGAAGACCAGCTTGTCGAGCGTGAACAGCGTGTGCTCGCCGACCAGCGCGTCGATGCGGTGCGGCACCAGCGTGGCGGCGAGGTCCGCAGCCGCCGGCACGCCGAAGCGCAGCACCGCGCCGCCGGCGAGCAGTGCGAGCAGCACCACCGCGATCAGGCGCGGCCGGAACCGTTCCCAGCCGTGCACAGTGGACGCGCCGCGCCGGCCGGCCGCGGCGAGCAGCGCGTCGACGCCGTCGTTGTCCGGCGTCTCGAACGTCGAGCCGTCGGGAAATTCGATGCGGCGGGGGATGCTGCCGACCCTGACGGAGACTGTCGCCGCGGAGAGATCGACCGCGCGCGGCTCGTCTGCGGTGGCGCCCGTGCCGGCGACGAGGCGCACGCGCGCGTCCGGCCCGAGCCGCAGCTCGGCCGGGTCGCTGCGCGCGGCGCCGGCCGGGAACAGCCGCCCCGCCAGGCTCAGCGTCGTCCCTGGATCAGAAGCCGACGTCGAAGCCCTCCATCTCGCCGAACTCGGTGGCGAAGCTCGAGCCTGCGTCGACCCGCTCCGCGACGAAGCCGTCGAGATCGCCGACCGCCAGCACGCCGATCGCCCCGGCGACATAGCGCCATTGCCGCACGTGCGCCCACGGGCGCAGCAGCCCGAGGGTGAGGATCGTGGCGAGGAGGCCGGAGACGACGATCCAGGTGTAGTGCATGCCCGACAGGTCGCAGCGGAAGCGGTGCTCGGCGAGGCCCATGCGCCCGATCGCCTCGTTGCGCTCGCGCGCGCCGTAGAAGATCGCTGCGACGGAGACGACGAGCAGGGCCGGAACGATCGGCAGGAAAGCGACCGGGACTTCCCGGCCGAACCCCATCAGCAGTGGCACGGTCAGCACGGCGAGGCCGCCGAAGACGACGAGCCAGGCGGCGCCGAAGACCACCGCTGCCCCGAGGCCACGGTACAGAGCGCCGAGCCGGGGGTTGGTCTCGAAGGCGACGCCGCCGTAGCTGTGGCCGCCGTAGAGGTAGCGCGCCTTGAGGCGGCTCACCTGTGGTGCCACCAGGCCGAGCGTGAGAACGACGAGGGCGGGCAGGACGAGGAAGATGAGCAGCGTCCGCCAGTAGGAGCCGGTGAAGTCGAAGCGGACGTTGCGCCAGCTCGTGACGCGCGCGTTGAAGCGCAGGCTGCGGTTGATGATCCACGGCACCGCCGCGAAGACGACCAGCCAGAGCCCCCAGGCGACCAGCGGCGCGAAGGCGTCGGCGACCGACAGCGCGACGAACACCGCGAACGCGATCAGCCGTCCCTTGAAGATCTGGTAGCCCGTCGCGTGGTACTCGAAGGCGTGCGTGTCGATGACGGTGTTGCCGTAGAAGTAGCGCTTGGTGCGCACCTTCGCCCAGGCCGACCAGACGCCGAGCGTGACGATCGACAACAGGATGTTGACGATCCAGATGCCGAAATACTCGCGCGCGTTGCCGTGGAACAGGACGGGCAGGTCGCGGATGCCGCCGCGCGCCGCCACCCGCCGTTCGGCGTCCCCGACGATGACCGGCGCGTCCATGCAGCCCCCCGCTCTGAGGTCAACACTAGCAAAAGTTGCGGGGAGGCTGTCAATCGGCTGGCCGCCGGACTTGTGGACGGGCGGCGTTGCGCCCCGTCACTCCCCCGCGGTCGGGGGCGATGCCGTCTCGGCCAGCGCCGCCGCGACGCGGGTGAGCGGGGCGTCGTGGATGCCGAGGTCGGCGAGCGCCGCGACCGTCGACAGCACGTAGTCGCGGTTGATGCCCGAGCGGCCGACACCGCGCGCCACGAGCTCCAGTTGGAGGTCGTGCGCCAGCCGGCCGGCATATTGCTCGTGCCGGCGGTCGGCGACGTAGGCGAGCGCCGGCACGCGACGCCGAGACCCGTCGAGCAGCGTCACCGGCAGGTGCCGCTCGAGATAGACGGCGGTCGCCTGCTCGCGCTCGCGCAGGTAGGCGATCGTCTCGTCGCGGTGCAGCGGATCGACACGGAAGGCGCGGCCGAGGCAGGAGCCGCCGCGGTCGAGGCCGAGTACCAGGCCCGGCCGCTCGGGCGTGCCGCGATGGACGTGGGAATAGATGCAGAGCGAGCGGTGGAAGCCGGCGAGCCGCGCCGGCACCGCCTCGAGAAAGGGAAAGCCCGGCCGCCAGATCAGCGACCCGTACCCGAACACCCACAACTCGCCCATGCAGGAACCCGCTCGCCCTCGTCCGGCCCGCCCGTCGGCGTTCTAGCGCAGAAGCGCGGCGGACGGAAAGGTCGGCGGGCGGCGAGCGGTGTGGCCACACCGGCAGACCGACTCGCGGGGGCGCAGCGACTTCGACATCGATATTCGATGCGGCATCGGCCGCGCACTCGCCGACCTGCCGCCAACGCCTGCCGCCCGTCTCTCTGCGCAGCGCAGCAGAACATCTAGCGCACTGCAGCATAATAATAATAAAGTATACTTCGCTTCGTCTTGTGCGCTTTCTCCGCAACAGTGCCCGGTAATTCCCGTATCACCAAGATGACACTGGGAAAAAGTCCGCCCATACTTTAGCCGCGGGCTGACGAAGCGCTGATTCCCGGCCGATGACGGACATCGCCGCGAAGATCGTCCGGCTGACCCGCACCGGCGATCGTCCATGAGAGGCGCGCCGCAGGGGAAACGCACGGCACCTCGGGAGGAAACTATGAATCTCGTGACGGCATTGGCGATCGTCATCGGCATAATGGGCGGTATCGCGACGTGGCTGGTCTTGGGTCCGCTGGGCATGCTCGGCCTGCAGATCTGGATCATCTTCATCGCCTGGGCGTGCTTCTTCCATTGCGGCGGTGGCGAGGCGGGACTGAAGGCTTCGCTGCCGGCGCTGATCTGGGGGGCGATCATGGGCACCGTGGCGCTCGCCGTGATCGGCTCGCTCGGCGGCGCCGGCGGCCTCTTCGGCATCGCGGCGGTGGTCGCCGTCACCGTGATCATCCTGATCCTCGGCGCCCACCTGCCGCTGCTCGCGGCGATCCCGGCCGGCGTCTACGGCTACGCCTGCGCCGCCGCCTACGGGCTCTTGAAGGCGGACGCCGTGGCGCTCGGCTTCAACCCCGGCACCGGCGTCTTCACCACGGTGGCGCTGTCGCTGATCGTCGGCGTCATCCTCGGCTGGATCTCAGGCAAGATCGCCGCCGCGCTCGTCAAGGGCTGACGCCATCCGGCGCCGGGCGGGGAGCATCCCGCCCGGTTGCCCGCCTCGAGGCTCGGCACGCGTCAGCCGGCGAGGCTCGGCTCGCGGCGCCAGCCGTCGCTCCGCCACAGTGAGGCGAGGCCCTCGCGATAGGTCGGGCAGGCGAGCGACACGCCGAGGTCGCGCTTCAGCCGGGCGTTCGAGACGCGCTTCACGTCGCCGTAGAACGACCGCGCCATCGGCGACAGCTCCGCCGTCTCGAACGGCTGCTCGGGCGGCGGTGCCACCCCCATCATCTCCGCCGCCAGCGTGATGACGTCCTGCGGCGGCGCCGGTTCGTCGTCGCTGACGTTGAAGGCGCCCACTGCGCGCCGCCCCAGCGCCGCAGTGGTGGCCGCTGCGATGTCGTCGACGTGGATGCGGTTGAACACCTGTCCCGGCTTGACGATCCGCCGCGCCGTGCCGTTCGCCAGATTGACGAAGGCATTGCGGCCTGGGCCGTAGATGCCGGCGAGCCGCAGCACCGCCACCGGCACGCCGATCCGCTCGCCCAGCGCCAGCCACGCCTGCTCGACCCCGATCCGTTCGCGGTTGCGCCGCGTCGTGGCGCGGCACTCGGCCGTCTCGTCAATCCAGGCGCCGCCGTGGCCGCCGTAGACGCCGACGGTGGAGAGGTAGACGACCACGGCGAGGCCGCGCGTCGCTGCGAGATCGCCCGCATGGTGGCGCAGCAGCGGATCGCCGTCGTCGTCCGGCGGGGCGGAGACGACGAGGTGCGTCGTGCGGGCGAGCGTCTCCGCCAGCGCTGGCGAGAGCGCACCGCCGTCATAGGCGATCCCGCTGATGCCGACGTCTGCCAGCGCCGCTGCACGGTCTGGGTCGCGCACGGTGGCGGCGACCGCTTCGGCCCGTGGCCGCAGGCGCCGCACGATCGCCCGCGCCGAGAAGCCGAGCCCCACCACCGTCAAAAACCCAATCTGCGATTCGTTGCTGGTCCCGTCCGCCACCGCCTCACGCCTCCTCGAGTTCCGCCAGCCCGGCCTGCCATTCCGCGCGGACATCCGCGTCGTCCTCCACCGCGAGCCGCCGCCCGGCCGCTCCCGCGAACCGTTCCGCCGGCCACAGCCGCGACAGCGCCCACGCCGCCGCGCCGCGCACCACCGCGGCCGCGTCGTCGAGCCGCGCCTCCGCCGCGCCCGCGAGCCCGGCATCAGCGGAATTGCCGATCGCCACCAGCACGTTGCGCACGAAGCGGTCGCGCCCGGCCCGCTTGATCGGCGAGCCGGAGAACATGGCGCGGAAGCCGGCATCGTCGAGGCCGGCGAGGGCGGCGAGCGGTGGCGCGTCGAGGTCGGCGCGGGCGGAAAGCTTCGCCTCGCGGCCCTCAACCGCGAACTTGTTCCACGGGCACACCATCAGGCAATCGTCGCAGCCGTAGATGCGATTGCCGATGCCGGCGCGCAGGTCGCGCGGGATGGGTCCGGCGTGCTCGATGGTGAGATAGGAAACGCAGCGCCGCGCGTCGAGCCGGTAGGGCGCCGGGAAGGCGTTCGTCGGGCAGGCGTCGAGGCAGGCGCGGCAGGAGCCGCAGTGGTCCGCCTCCGGCGCGTCCGCCGGCAGCGGCAGCGTGGTGAACAGCGAGGCGAGGAACAGCCACGAGCCGGAGCGGCGCGACACGAGATTGGTGTGCTTGCCCTGCCAGCCGAGCCCGGCGGCGGCGGCGAGCGGCTTCTCCATCACCGGCGCGGTGTCGACGAACACCTTCACCGCGCCGCCGGCCCGCGCCACCAGGCCGCCGGCGATCAGCTTGAGCCGTCCCTTCAGCACGTCGTGGTAGTCGCGGTGGCGGGCATAGACCGAGATCGCCCCGCGGTCCGGCCGCGACAGCACGTCGAAGGCGCCCGGTGCCGGGCCGTAGTCGAAGGCGAGCATGACGACGGCGCGCGCTTCCGGCCACAGCACGCGCGGGTCGGCACGGCGGGCGGCGGTGGTGGCGAGCCAGCCCATCGTGCCGTGGTGGCCGTCGGCGAGCGCGGTGGCGAGCCGCGCTCCCGCCGCCTCGATCGCATCGGGCCGCGTGATGCCGACCGCCGAGAAGCCGTGCTCGACGGCGCTGCGCCGGAGCCAGGCGACCGCCTCGGCCGGCGTCAGAAGTCGAGATCGTCGTAGGTCGGCGACGCCGGCAGGCCGCGCACCGTCTCCGACAGCAGCGGTCGGAACGACGGGCGCGACTTCACCCGGGCGTACCAGGCCTTGGCGTGTTCGGCTTCGCTCCACGGCACCTCGCCCAGATAGTCGGCGCAGGACAGTTCGGCGGCGGCCGCGAGGTCGGCGAAGGTCAGCCGCTCGCCGGAGAGCCATTTCCGCGTCGCCGAAAGATAGTCGATGTAGCGCATGTGGTGGCGAAGGTTCGCGCGAGCCGCCCTGAGCACCGCCGATTCGGGCGATCCACCGCCGTTCTTCGTCGGGATCTCGAGCTTCAGGATGCGTTCGTGCACGAGATGGCCGACCACCTCATCGTCGAGCTTGTGCAGGAACCAGTCGTTCAGCCGGCGCATCTCGGCACGCTGGTCGGGATGGTCCGGCATCAGCCGCCGGTCGCCCTGGGCGTAGCCGCGCGTCTCGTCGAGATATTCGAGGATCGGCCCGGCGCCGACCACCGGCGGGCCATCGTTCTCGCGCACCACCGGCAGAAATCCGCCCGGATTGAGCGCCAGGAACTCCTTGCGGCGCTCCCAGAAGCGCTCGATCACCAACTCATGACGGACGCCATACTCGGCGAGCACGAGGCGGACGAAGCGGCATGCGGGGGAAAAGGGATGGTGGTAGAGGGTCAGCATCGCTCGGGCAGGGGAAGAGGACGCCCCGCCCTCGCATGATGCGGCGCGTCGGCGCTCGGGTATAGTGCCCACGCCTGCCGCTAACAACTGCTAAACCGGCCGCGCGCTTAGCCGATTCGGCCGCGCCGCCGCCGCCCGCCGAATGGACCCGCCCGGGACCCGCCGAGGAGACTTCATGGATCCCGAAAGCCTCGCCGACGCGCTCGTGCTCGGTCTCGTCGAGGGATTGACCGAGTTCATCCCGGTCTCGTCGACGGGCCACATCCTGCTGCTCGGCCACTTCCTCGGCTTCGAGAGCACCGGCAAGACGTTCGAGGTGCTGATCCAGCTCGGCGCCATCCTGGCGATCCTGGTCGTCTATTTCCAGCGCTTCTGGAAGATCGCCAAGGCGCTGCCGAGGAGCGCGCGCGCCCGGCGCTTCGTCATCGGCATCGCGCTCGCCTTCCTGCCGGCGGCGTTCGCCGGGGTGGCGCTGCATGGCATCATCAAGACGGTGCTGTTCGAATCACCGGCGCTGATCTGCATCATGCTCGTGCTCGGCGGCGTCGTGCTGCTCGTCGTCGACCGGCTGCCGCTGAAGGCGCGCTACGACAGCGCCTACGACTTTCCGCCGCGGCTGGCGCTCGGCATCGGCATCTGCCAGACGATGGCGCTGATCCCCGGCGTGTCGCGCTCCGGGGCGACCATCGTCGGCGCGCTGCTGCTCGGCGCCGACAAGCGGGCGGCGGCCGAGTTTTCGTTCTTCCTGGCGCTGCCGACGATGGCCGGCGCCTTCGCCTACGACCTCTACAAGAATTTCGACCGCCTCAATCCGGACGACGCCGCCATCATCGCCGTCGGCTTCGTCGCCGCCTTCCTGGCCGCGCTGTTCGTCGTCCGCCGGCTGCTCGACTTCGTCGGCCGCAGCGGCTTCGCGCCGTTCGCCTGGTGGCGGATCGGCGTCGGCATCGCCGGCCTCGCCGGCCTGTGGATGACCGGTGCGCTGGCACTGCCGGGCCTCGGCGCGGCGCCGTCGCCCGCCGAAGAGGGCGTCCGGCTCGTCCCCACCACGTCGGTGAAGGTCCGCGACCCGGTCGGCGAACTGCCACTCGGGACCGACGCACCCGCGGCCGCCCCGGCGCCGGAGGAGCCGGTGCCCGTTCCCGGCAGCGTCGCGCCGCCGGCCGGACCGGCAGAGCCGGCTGCCTCGTCGCCGCCCCGTCAGCCGGGCGAGCCGCTCGAGCCCTCCGGCTTCGACGACCGCTTCTCGGTGGCGCCGCAGCGCTGAGGGGCGGGGGCGTGCGCTCAGGCGGAGCGGCGGGCGGCGAACTGGCCCTGCACGCGGTACTGCCAGAGGTAGGTCGGCAGGATGGCGGCGAGACTGGTCGGCTGCACGCCGAGCCCGACGAGGGTGCGGCCCTCCGCCTCGGCCGCGGCCGAGACCACGTTGTCGTGCTCGAGCAGCAGCACCTGGTCGACCGTCAGCGGTGCGTTCGGCAACAGTTGCAGGACGCGCGCCTGTAGCTTCGCCGTCCAGAACGGCACCGCCACGATCGGCCGCTTGCGGTCGATCTCCTTGAGCAGCAGGTCCAGGCATTCGCGGAAGGTCAGCGCCTGCGGGCCGCCGAGCTCGTACACCGTGCCCGTCCGCGCACGCCCGTCGATGGCGGCCAGCACCGCGGCGGCGACGTCGCCGACGAACACCGGCTGGAAGCGGGTGTCGGGGCCGATCACCGGCAGCGCCGGCGCCACTTGCGCCAGCTTGGCGAAGCGGTTGAAGAAGCCGTCCTCCGGCCCGAACACGATCGACGGCCGCAGCACGACGGCGTCCGGGAAGGCCCTCAGCACGCCGGCCTCGCCCTCGGCCTTGCTGCGCGCATAGAGCGACGGCGAGGCCGGATCGGCGCCGATCGCGGAAACATGCACGAGGCCGGGGAGCCCGGCCGCCTTGGCCGCCTCGGCGACGGCACGCGCACCGAACGCCTGCACCGCCTCGAAGCTCTGCCGCCCCGACGGCGCCAGGATGCCGACGAGGTTGACGGCGGCGTCGGCCTCGTCGAGCGCGCGGTCGATCGACCAGCGGTAGCGCAGGTTCGCCTGCACCGCCTGAATCTGCCCGACCGCCCCGAGCGGCTGCAGGAAGCCGGCGAGATCGGGCCGCCGCACCGCCACCCGCACCCGGTATCCGGCCTGGGCGAGCGCCCGCACGGCGTGCCGGCCGACGAAGCCCGAGCCGCCGAACACCGTCACCAGCTTGCCGTTCAGCGGTTGCACCATGTCCGAACCCTCGCCGCGAGAACACCGCACGAAACGCCCGCCGCGGGCGCAGAGCGCCGCGACGGACCGCGTCCGTCAGATAGCGCACGGCGCGCGCGGCTGTACAGGAGCGAAGCGCCGCGGCACACGCCTCCGCGGCGCTCGACGCACCGACGGATTGAGACTATGGACGGGCCGCGGCGGCGTTGATCGGGGGAGGTTCGCCGCCGCCGAGGCGCGGCGTGGCGTTGTCGGAGGCGAGATGGACGAACAACACCGTGGCGGCGGCTTCGTTGCGAGCGCCGGGGAGTATGTCGCGCGGCGTTCCCGTCAGGCCGTGCGCATCGTCCGCCGAACCCTCTTCCCGGCTGCCGCGCCTGCCGGCGCCGGCATTTTGAGCGACGAAGCGGACGAGGATGCGGCGCGTGCTGCCGTCGCGGTGCGGCTCGCACGGCTCGCCGAGACGGCCGCCCGGCTCGACGCCGAGCTCAGCCTGTGCGCCGCGAGCGAGCTCCGCCCCGCCCGCCGGGCGGACGTCGCGGCGATGCGTCTCGTCGACACCACCGACGTGCGTGGCGTCTGCTTCGGCGACGGTGCCGTGCTGTCGCGCGGCTGCACCGTCGAGAGCCGCGGCGACGGCAACTTCGTCGTGCTCGCGGCGAACGTCCACCTGACCAAGGTCACTCTGATTCTGCGCGGCACCGGCAACCTGATCTACTTCGGCCCCGAGACGCGCCTGCGCAACGTAATGGTGAAGGCGGTCGGCGACGACAACATCGTCGCCTTCGGTCGCGACGTCAGCTTCGAATCGGGCACGGTGCTGTGCGAGCGCGAGGGGCGTGCGCTGCTCGTCGGCGACGACTGCATGTTTTCCAACAGCATCATCCTGCGCACCACCGACCATCACGGCATCTTCGACCGCTCGACCAAGGCGCGCCTGAACGAGCCGGCCGACGTGGTGGTCGGAGCGCACGTCTGGCTCGGCAACGGCGCCCGCGTCAACAAGGGCACGCGCATCGGCACCGGTACGGTGGTGGGACAGATGTCGATCGTCGGCGGCACGCTCGAGGCGAACTGCATCTATGCCGGCGTACCGGCCCGCAAGCTGCGCAGCGACGTCGTGTGGTCGCGCAACGAGGGCTATGGCGGCATTCCGAAGCAGTTCCGCTGAACAGCGGCCGCCGCGCGCGCGGCTCGGCCTCGTCGCGGCAACACCCGCGTCCACGCAGCCGTCCGTTTCACGACCGCGACGCTGCTGCCTCCGCCACGCCGCCATCCGCCGCCGTGTCCGCGTCGGCGGACTCTTCGTCGCGGCGCCGCCGGCGGCCATTGCGGTTCATGCCGCCCGGTCCGCCGCCGGAATGCTTGCGCTTCCCCCCGCCACCGCCGCGGCGAGGCTCGTCGTTCGGCTCGATGGTCGGCTTGTTGAGGAAGGTCGGAAAGTCCCACCAGTGAGCGAGATCGAGGCCGGAAAGCGCGGCCGTCTCGGCGATGTCGTGCAGGAACGCGGCGTGCAGTTCCTCCAGTTCCGAGCGCGGGAAGCGCGGCCGCACCTGGCCCTCCTGCAGGCCCTCCGGCGGAATCTCGGCGACGAGATCATCACCCTCCCAGGCGAGGTTGTAGCCGGCATTGGCGAGCTTTTCGCTGGTGCGGGCGATCGGCGCGGCGTCGAGGAAGGCGAGCGCCGAGTTCACGAAGCCGAGCGGATCGGCGACGAGGTCGTCATAGCGCATGAAGTGGATGCGCTCGCGGCCGAAGGTGTCGAGATAGGTGCGGCACCCCTGCGCGAAGAGGCTGAACGGCACCACTGCGATGCTGCCTCCCTTGATCTGCAGGATGCTTTCGCGCCCGCTCAGCCGGCCCCGTTTGAAGTTGTGCAAATAGAGCGACACCGCCTTCTCGGTCGGCTGCCGGAACACCACGATGAAGCGCAGGTCGGTGCCGAAGCGTTCCTTGATTCGCGCCGCCGCGTCGTCCGACTGGAAGTAGCGCGTCGAGCCCTCGCCCACCCAGCGCTGCTCGCCGGCGTCGCTGAAGTGCGTCGTCAGATACTCCTCGACGAGCTCGTCGGTGAAGTACTTCTGGTGGAAGAAATGCGGCTCCTTCATCTTCGAGAAGAAGATGTCGGGATGGCGCGCCAGCTGCCGGCAAAGATAGGTCGTCCCGGCCTTCTGTACGCCGGGAACGAAGAAATTGGGAACGCGGCCAGTGTAGGTCATGCTCGGCGGATGTTCGTGGATGGGGACGTCTTCGGCGGCGGATCAAAAATCCCATCGGCCGCCCGAACGTGCGCGACCCTGGCAGATCGACCGGTGCGGCGCAAGGCGACGCGCTCACCGCTCGAGGAGGCTCCCGGGTTGCGCTCTTCACGCGTTCGTGCGATCCGCCAAGGGGGGCGGCAAGGCCGACCGGGCGTCGCGGGGCGATCCGGTGGCGGCGAGGGGCGCATGCGCAAGCGACTGATCCTGCACGTCGGGCAATCGAAGACCGGCACGTCGACGATCCAGGACTTCCTCACCCACAACCGCCGCCGGCTGCTGCGCGAGAGCGGCGTGCTCTATCCTCAGGCGGGCCGGCAGGGCGCGGCGCATCATCGCATCGCCGCGCTGTTCCTGCCGGCCGGCAATGCCGGATGGATCAAGCGCGACGATGCCGTCTCGCTGCGCACGCGGCTCGCCGAGGAGTGCACCGAGCGGGGCGCAGACGTCGTCGTCGCGAGTTCCGAGGCGCTGTTCAATGCCCGCAGCCTCGCCGAGGTGCGCGACTTCTTCGACGGCTTCGACGTCGAGATACTCGTCATCCTGCGCCGCCAGGACCGTTGGCTCGATTCGCTCTACCAGCACCAGCTGAAGGTCGGCGAGACCGACCTCGACCGCCATGCATGGCTGCAGGCGCGCCAGTCGACCTTCGACTACGCCGCGCGCGTCGGCCGCTGGGCCGAGGTGTTCGGCGACGCGGCGATCCGCATCGGCGTGTTCGAGCCGGCCAATCTCGCCGGCGGGCTGCTCGGCTTCTTCTTCCGCACCGCCGGGTTGGCGCTCCCCGCCGACATCGAGGAGCCGCCGGCCCGCAACGAGCGGCTGTCGCGCGACGCGCTCGCCTTTCTCTGCCGCGTCCCGCGCGGCAGCCTCGCCGGGCCGGCGCGGCAGCACCTGCGCAAAGCGCTCGAACGCTACTCGCGCGACCACCCAGATCCGCCGGCCTGGCGCTACTTCTTCTCGCCGCAGGAGCGGCTCGCCATCCTCGATCGCTGCCGCGAGACGAATGCCGCGCTGGCCCGCCGCTTCCTGCCGGCGAGCGACGGCGTGCTCTTCCACGACCTCGCCATCGAGACGGATTACGCCCCCTACCCGGGGTTGACCCCTGAGGCCGCCGCGGCGATCGAGCGCGGAGTCGCGGAAGCCGAGCCGGTGGAAAGCTGAAGGCCGCGGGCGGGGGGTATCCACGACCTTGCGCCTGCGATAATCGAAGTCGCGCCGGCCGACAGGGCCCGCACGAGGTGCTGCCGCACGATGACGGATGTGACCGACTGCCTGTTCGTCGTGCCGATGCACCGCAGCGGCTCCTCGGCCTTCGCGCGCGTCCTCAACCTGCTCGGCGCGGCCTTGCCGGACCGGCTGCTCGGCGCCACCAAGGCGAACGCCCTCGGCCATTGGGAGCCGTCGGACGTGGTGCGCGTCAACGACCGCATCCTTTCGAGCGCCGACCTCGCCTGGGACAGCCTGCTGCCGTTCCCGCCGGGCTGGTTCGACACGCCGGAGGCGCTGGCGCACGAGAAGTCGGTGACGAGCGCGCTCCGGCGCAACTATGTCGGCCGGCCGCTGTGGCTGATGAAGGATCCCCGCCTCAGCCGCACGCTGCCGCTGTGGCTGAAGCGGATGCGCGCGATGCGGGTGCGGCCCGTCGCCGTCCACCCCGTCCGCAACCCGATCGAGGTCGCCGAATCGCTGCACGCCCGCGACGGCATGGCGCTGTCGCGCGGCCTGCAGCTGTGGCTGCGCTACATGCTGGAGGGCGAGGCGAACACCCGCGCGCTGCCGCGCATCTTCCTGCCCTATGACGACCTGCTCGCCGACTGGCAGGACGTCGCCGGCCGGGTCTCCGAAGGTCTCGCCATCACGTGGCCGGTGCCGCCGGACGACGCGGCGGCGGCGATCGGCGGCTTTCTCTCGGAGGGCCAGCGCCACCACCGCATTCCGCTCGTCGGGCGCACCGACGTGCCGCGCGATGTGCTCGCCGTCTACGAGGCGACCCGGCGGCTGGTACGCGACCCGGCGGACGCCGGGTCACTCAAGGTGCTCGACGACGCCCGCCGCCGGCTCGATGGCGACTTCGCCCAGGCGGTCGCGGAGGACCTGCGCGCCGAGCGCCGGCGCATCCGCGATCGGCAGGCTGCCGCCGACGCCCGTCTCGCCGGGCTGGCCGAGCTCGCCGACCGCGCCTCGGCCGTGATCGCACCCGCACAGCCTGAGCCGCCGGCCGACGGCCCGCCTTCCGCCGTCGATGCGGCAGGCCGCATCGAGGCGGCACTGCTCACCCTGTCGGCCGGCGTGCGGCCGACCGATCTCGACGATCCGGTGGCCCGCGCCGCCGCCACCGCCGACAGGTTGGCGGCGCTCACCGTCACGTTGTTGCGCGACGGCGGGCTCGGCGGCGCAGCCGCCAAGGCCGCCGAGGCCGCCGACGTCGCAGCGCTCGAGGCCGAGCTCGCGCGCATCCAGGCGGAGCGGACGCGGGCGGAGACGCTCGCCGGCGAGTTGCAGGAGCGGGTCGGTGCCCTGCGTGCCGAGCGTGACCGGCTCAACCGCGAACGCGAGGTGATCCGCCGCGAGCGCGACCACGCGCGACGCGACAACGACGCGGTGCGCAAGGAGGTTGGCGCGCTCAGGCTCGAGCTCGAGCGGCTGTGGCCGGAGCGGCGCCGCGAGGCGGAGGAGCGCGAGCGGCTCGTCACCGACAACCGGCGGCTCGCCGCCGCCGCCGACGACCTGCGCTCGGCCGCCGACCGCAGCCGCACCACGACGCGGGCCGCCGTGCGGCTGCTCGAATCCGACTGGCGCAGCCGCGGCGAGGCGGCGCGCCGCGACCTGCGTGCGGCGCAGGCGGCGTTGCAGCCGGCCGACGGGTCGCTGCGCACCTACGGCGTGGCGCTCGCGGCCCGCCTGGAGACCGTGTTCGAGCCGCTGCCGTCCGACGCCGAGCAGCTCCGCCGCGCCGGCCTCGCTGATGCGCCGTCGGGCCGGAGCGGCCTCGCGGCGCTCGGGCGCGGCCCCGCCGCCCGCCTCGCCGGCCGGCTCGCGCCCGCGCACTTCGCGCCGCAGTTCTACGCCGAGGCGGCCGGTCTCGCCGGCAGGAGCCGTACCGCGCTGATCGACCACTACCTGCGCGAGGGACACCGCGCCGGCCTCGACCCGTCGCCGCTGTTCTCGACGCGGTTCTATCGGACGGTGCATCTCGGCGGCGACGAGAGCGTCAATCCGCTCGTGCACTATCTCGACCACGGCGCCGCGGTCGGATATTCGCCGCACCGCCTGTTCGACCCCGCGTTCTACATCGCGCAGCTGCCACCGGCGTTGCGCGGCGCCGTCGACCCGCTCGTCCACTACGACGAGATCGGCTGGCGGTCGGGGCTCGACCCGCATCCGGCCTTCTCGACCGTCTACTACCTGCTGCGCGCGCCGGATGTCCGCCGCGCCGGTGTGTCGCCGCTGCTGCACTATCTGGCACACGGGCGCCACGAAGGCCGCGAGCCCAACCCGCTGTTCTCGCTGCGCTTCATCGGCGAGGCGGTGCGCGGCGAACAGCGCAGCCCGTTGCACGAGTACCTGACGAAGCGGCCGGCGAAGCAACTGCGCGGCCCGGACGTGGCGGACCCGCACCCGCTGTTCTCCGTCCCGCACTATCGCGGCGTCGCCCGGCACGGGCGGGACAACCGGGAGAGCCCACTCGCCCACTTCTTCCGCGTCGGCATCGGCCAGCTGCTGTCGCCGACGCCGGCCTTCGACGTCGAACACTATCTGATCGGCGTCGGCGGCGACACCGGCGGGCTGCACCCGCTGATCGACCTCCTCGCCGGCCGCGGCAGCGGCGAGGTGGCGCCGCATCCGGCTTTCGACCCGGCCTTCTACCGCGCCCACCGCCGCCTCGAGGGTGGGCTCCTCGGGGTGCCGCTCGCCGACTATGTGGAGACGGTGCCGTCGCAGCAGCTGGTGCCGCCGCACCCGCTGTTCGACGTCGATCACTATCTCGCCCGCCATGGCGACGTCGCCCGCCGCGGCAGCAACCCGCTCGTCCACTATCTCGGGCGCGGCTGGCGCGAGGGCCGCTCGCCGAGCGCCGACTTCGATCCCGCCTTCTACCGCCGCGACCTCGGGCTGCCGGCCGACGTCGATCCGTTCGTCCACTACCTGCGCTTCGGCCACGACCTCGACATCGCCGGAAAGCCCGGCGCCGGCCTCGGCGGGGCCGCGGCGGCGTCGGCCGCCGTCGTGTTCTCCCCGGCTCTGCCGCGCTCGTATGAGCCTCGTGAGGTTCTGGGTGTTCTTCCGTATGACCCGTTGTTGGGGAGCGTGCTGGTGGTGGGGCACGTTGTGGGTCGGGAGCGGTACGGGGGGGAACGGTCGTTTCTCGACATGCTGGAGGGTCTGTCGGGGGTGGGGCTGAACGTGGTGGCGGCGCTGCCGCGGGATGAGGCGTCGTACACGGCGG
>JAESGV010000174.1_pt1 | contig 47051 bp, 48 predicted proteins | sample 9269781 | NCBI WGS metagenome assembly JAESGV01 (sample SAMN15741586, study PRJNA653496) | algae metagenome | isolation source: Tildeniella torsiva UHER 1998/13D and co-occurring heterotrophs from... | place: Slovakia: Slovak Paradise National Park, Hrabusice, Kosice Region | collected 2000-01-01
GGGGGGGGTGGGGGACCGCGACGGGGGGGGGGGGGTTGGGGCGGCCCCCCTCCGTCACGGCGCTGCGCGCCGCGCCACCTCCCCCAGGGGGGGAGGATTCGCGTTGATCCGGCCGCTGGACCGTTTCCCCTTCGTGCCGGACGAGGCCGGACGGCTGGACCAGGACTGCTACGAAGCCTTCAACATCCAGGTTCAGGGCCTGATGCGCCGGATGGCGGCGACGAACGGAGAGCGCCTGGTGATCGGCGTCTCTGGCGGGCTGGATTCGACCCAGGCCCTGCTGGTCGCCTGCCGCGCCTTCGACCGGCTGAACCTGCCGCGGTCGAACATACTGGGCTTCACCATGCCGGGGTTCGCGACGTCCGAGGGCACCAAGTCCAACGCCTGGGCCCTGATGAAGGCCCTTGGGGTCACGGGGGCCGAGATCGACATCCGCCCCGCGGCCGAACAGATGTTCAAGGACATCGGCCACCCCTATGCGGCGGGCGAACCGGTGCATGACATCACCTTCGAGAATGTGCAGGCGGGCTTGAGGACCGACTATCTGTTCCGCCTGGCCAACCAGAACCGGGCCTTCGTGCTGGGGACCGGCGACCTGTCGGAACTGGCCCTGGGCTGGGCCACCTATGGCGTCGGCGACCATATGAGCCACTATAACGTCAACGGCGGGGTGGCGAAGACCCTGATCCGCCATCTGATCCGCTGGGTCGCCGACCGCGAACTGGTCGGCGCCGAGGCGAGCCCGACGCTGCACGCCGTTCTGAACACCGAGATCTCGCCCGAACTGGTTCCGGCCAAGGACGGGGCGATCCAGTCGACCGAGGGGACGGTCGGCCCCTATGCGCTGAACGACTTCTTCCTGTTCTACATCAGCCGCTTCGGCATGGCGCCGTCCAAGGTCGCCTTCCTGGCGCACCAGGCCTGGAGCGACGCCGGCGCCGGACAGTGGCCGGTCAACACCCCCGACGGTGAAAAGGTCGAATACGACCTGGCGACCATCAAGGCCTGGCTGCGGAAATTCCTGATCCGCTTCTTCCAGACCGCCCAGTTCAAACGCTCGGCCCTGCCGAACGGGCCCAAGGTGGTGACCGGCGGCTCCCTGTCGCCGCGCGGCGACTGGCGCGCCCCGTCGGACGGCAATGCGCGGGTCTGGCTGGACGAGCTGGACGCGAACGTGCCGGATTAACTGTTTCCTCCCCGCTTTGCGGGGAGGTGGCTCGGAGCATAGCGGAGAGACGGAGGGGCTCTTTACGCCTCCAGTTCTCTGTTCTTCTCGCGGACCAAACCCCTCCGTCACGGCGCTGAAGAAGCGCCGCGCCACCTCCCCACGATGTGGGGAGGAGACACTGTTCAATAGCCGTATCTTTAGCGTGGATATTTGGCGATCCCCTCGCTAGAAGCTTGGCCATGACCGAAGACGTGACCAAAGACTCCAACGGCAACATCCTGGCCGACGGCGACAACGTGACCCTGATCAAGGATTTGAAGGTCAAGGGCTCGGGCGGGGTGACGCTGAAGCGCGGAACCCTGGTCAAGAACATCCGCCTGACCGGCGACCCCGACGAGATCGAGGCCAATGTCGAGAAGGTGCGCGGCCTGGTCCTGCGCACCGAGTTCGTCAAGAAGGCTTAAGGCCCCTCTTCCCAAACGGAACCTCAGCCGCCATCTAGCGGCCATGACCGACACCCTCGACGCCCCCGTCTCGACCGCCGCCCCCCAGGGTTCGGGCGGCAAGATCCCCGTCACCGTCCTGACCGGCTATCTGGGCGCGGGCAAGACCACCCTCTTGAACCGCATCCTGACCGAGGATCACGGCAAGCGTTACGCCGTCATCGTCAATGAATTCGGCGAGATCGGCATCGACAATGATCTGGTGGTCGGCACTGACGAGGACGTGTTCGAGATGAACAACGGCTGCGTCTGCTGCACGGTGCGCGGCGACCTGATCCGGGTGGTTGCGGGCCTGATGAAGCGGCAGCGTCCCGGCAAGCCGGCCTTCGACGCCATCATCGTCGAGACCACGGGCCTGGCCGACCCCGGCCCGGTGGCCCAGACCTTCTTCGTCGACGAGGACGTCAAGGCCAAGACCCAGCTGGACAGCGTCACCACCCTGGTCGACGCCAAGCACGTGATGGCGCGGCTGGACGACTCCAAGGAGGCGCGCGAACAGGTGGCCTTCGCCGACCGGATCATCCTGAACAAGGTCGATCTGGCGACCCCGGAAGAGATGGAGGCGGTCGAGGCCCGTCTGCGGGCGCTGAACCCCCTGGCGCCCATCGTCCGGGCCGAACGGTCGAACGTGCCGCTGGATCAGGTGCTGGGCCTGGGCGCCTTCGACCTGGACCGGATCCTGGAGGTCAAGCCGGACTTCGTGAACCCGCCGCACGGCGCCGAGGGCCATGTGCATGACGAACACTGCGGCCATGACCACCATCATCATGACCATGACCATGACCATGATCATCATGATCATGACCACAGCCACGGGGCGCGCGGTCACGCCCACCAGGACGACATCAAGGGGATTTCCCTGTCGCTGGACCGGCCGCTGGACGGCGCGAAGTTCACCGCCTGGCTGGACCGTCTGCTGGGCGAACAGGGTCAGAACATCCTGCGCGCCAAGGGCATCATCGACCTGAAGGGCGAAGACCGCCGCCTGGTCTTCCAGGCCGTCCATATGATCCTGGAGGGCGACCTGCAGCGCGAATGGGGCGAGAACGAACGCCGCTGGAGCCGCGCCGTCTTCATCGGCCGCGATCTGGACGAGGCGGAGCTGAAGGCCGGGTTCGAGGCCTGCGCGGCCTGAACCGTCCGGCGGGCTTGCGTCGCCCGCGCGCCCCATGCCAACTGGCCGTTGTTTGGGGGCGGGACCGTTGGAACAGCACAGTCAGCCGGATCTGACGATCGACCTGGGTTCGGGCGTGCGCGCCCTCGCCTCGGCCGATCCGGATTCGTCGATCCTGACCCGCTTCTTCGAAGGCTATGACCGGGCCTTCGTCCTGCCGGACGAGCGCGAGGATTTGGCGGGTTTTCGCAAATGCCTGGCCCTGAACCGGACGCATCGCCGGGCGTTCGGCCGCACCCACTGCGAACTGGTTGCGGTGCTGGAGGACGAAGGCGGCGCGCGTCTGGGCGGGATCAACTTCCTGGCCACCGCCGTCAACCGGGCCTCGGCGCCGGACATCGCGGTCGCATTGAACTATGTCTATGTCGAGGAGGCGGCGCGGGGGCGCGGCCTGCTGCGCCTGGCGCTTTCGGCGGTGCGCCGACTGGCGACCCAGGCCCTGGACGCCGGTCCGAACGCCCAGACCGCCGTCTTCATCGAACAGAACGACCCCTTGCGCCTGACGCCCGAGGAGGCCGCCGCCGACACCCTGCGTTCGGGCCTGGATCAGGTCGATCGACTGGCGATCTGGGCGCGGATGGGAGCCGAGGTGGTGGACTTTCCCTATGTCCAGCCGGCCCTGTCGGCGGATCAGGACGATGAGGACGGGCTGATCTACGCCGCCGTCGACTATCCGGGCGAGGCGGTGGATGCGGGTCTGCTGCACGACCATCTGGAGAGCTTCTTCAGGATTTCGGTGCTGAAGGGCGAGGCCGGACCGCCGGGCGGAGCGGCCGAGCGCCAGATCGCCGACCTGGCCGCGCGCCGGGAGCCGGCGGCCCTGTTGCCGATGACCCCGGCCCTGGCGCGGCTGCGGTCCGGCCGGGGGACGGGGTTCGACAGTTTCCGGGACTTGGCGAGGGAGGCCGCAGGTCGATGACGGTGCGAGGCGAGCGGCCGGAGACGGACGACTATGAACAGGCGCGCTCGGGCGCCCTGTATTGGACCCTGTCGCTCTATATCGGGCCGGATCGGGTGGCCGAGGCCCTGAATCTGGCGCCCGGAGAGCGGATCGAGCCGCCCGTCTTTCGCCGGACCCAGCGGAACCATCTGCCGTCCCTCGCCCTGGGCCACGCCATCGACCCCCTGATGAACGACATCGCCGATCGCGAAATCCGGGGCGAGTTGCAGGAGTTCCTGCTGTCCACGGCGGACGATGCGGGAATCAAGAACCTGGACGAGGCTGCGCTGGCCATCCGAAGCCATGAAGACCTGATCTTCAGCCTGCCCAAGTCCGTCTCCTGGACCACCGAGGGGGTGCGGTTTCACGCCCATCCGCCCGGAATGGACGATGACCGGCTGGTGCGGCTGCGCCGGTTCTGGCTGTCCCACAACGACGGCTCCCTGAGCTACCACCTCAGCTTCAGCCACTATTACGGCGGCGGCTATGTGGATGCGGAGGGTCGCCGGCGCTCGGGCTACGACCCCTCGACCTATTATTTCCTGTCCCTGCTGCAGAAGCTGGCCGCGCCCAAGGAATATGTGCTGGACCCGCAGCGCCTGAAGCCTGCCGAGGCCGATCCCCACCCCTTCCTGGACGTCTTCAGCGAGACCAAGCTGGACATCGGTCCTTTGGACGACATCAGGGTAAGGCGAGCGACCGGCCCTGAGGGCCAGGCCCCGGTCCAGGTTGAGGCCCAGCGGTTCTGGCCGTTCGTCAGGACGGTGTTCGAGCGCGACGCTGTCCGCCTGTTCCCCCGTCTGGCGGCGGAACTCGATCCCTCCAAGCCGCCCAGGCCCGGTTTCGAAACCCGTCTGCTGGAACTGGCGCCCGTCATGGAGACGCCGGGGCTGAAGGCGCCCAAGTCGCGCTTCATGTTCATGCTGCACGACGAACGCTTCTTCGACCGGCTGATGCCGGTGGACGAGGCGACGAAGATCCCGGCGCCGCGCAAGCGGATGGTGCAGCCGCTCTGTTACGACCCGTATCAGGACCGCATCCGCGCCCTGACCAAGCCCGTGAACGGCCGACCGCCCAAGGCGGTGCATCTGGGCGCCCCGCCCGCAGGGACCAAGGCCGGCGAAAGGGCTGATCCTGAGTTCTGGAACTGGGTCGAGCGCCGGGCGGACTATGAGGCCGCCTTGGAAGACGGGGTCTTCGTGCGTCGCAATCCGACGCCGGACCCGGCGCGCGGCGACGAAGGCCGGTGGCTGCCGATCTCGGACAGGGCGACGCCGCAGGCGCGGATGGCGGATTTCGTCGAGGCGATGCGGACCGGCCAGGCCGTCCAGATCAAGGCTTTTCGCAAGCCGAACGAAGCCGAGGCGCGCCCCCGGCTGGAGACGCCGATCGAGCATCACCTTCCCGCTTTCGAAATCGCGCGGGCGGACTGTCTGGACTATCTGTTCCTGGCGGGATTCAACCAGAACATCATAGACTTCATGAACCAGGATACCTCGGAGATCCTGGACAGCATCGACCCCATCTATCCCGACAGTTCCGAACAGAGCGACGAGCGGTTCTTCGTCCGCTACGCCAACCACCGGGCCATGATCACCTATGTGCCCAAGAGCCGCAGCCTGGAGATCGGCAACGACTATATCGGCGCCTGCCCCTACGCCTTCCTGATCCACGCCCTGGCCCTGCACAACGAGTTCCTGGCGCGGGAGCATGAGCAGAAGACCATGGCCCGGATCGATCGGATCGAGGCCCTGGTGGACGAGCGCGCGCCCGCCGACGATCCCCGCATCCGCGCCATGGCGGATCGAGAGCCGCTGGACGGCGAGGACCGGCTGAGCCAGGCCGAGTTCGCCATCAACCAGGCCAAGCTGGCCGAGTTCGCCCAGTACGAAAGGTTCAGACACGCCAATCCCTTCCGCTACGACACCGAGCGGGACGTGTTCAAAAAGCTGGAGGAGCTGCGGGGCGTCAGCCGCAAGAACAAGGCCCTGTCCCTGGCGATCCAGAGCCTGGAGGACCACGCCAGCGACCTGGCCCGCCGCCAGCAGAAGCGGGCGGATGCAGCCCAGGCGGCGGCCGAGCGCAAGCAGAAGGATGCGGAAGAGGCGGCGGCCAAACGCGGCCGTCATCTGAACTTCCTGCTCAGCATGACCGGCGTGTTCGGCGCGGGGCAGATGTTCTACTGGATCGGCGAGAAGGCGGCCGGCGGAGAAGGCAAGGACGCGGAGCCGGCGCGTCAGTTGTTCGGGCTTCTGCCCTCGGCCCCCTGGGCGGGAAACTTGATCCTGTCTTTAACAGAAGGGCTGATGACCGTCGCGCTCATCCTGTTCTTCGTTCACCTGGGACGATGGGGCTACGCCGTTTTCGCCAAAAAGGGCTGATCCCGGCAGCCTGAAACCCCCAGGCCTTGCGGAGCCGCCGATCCATCGACCGGTTCAGCGCCGCAAGGCTGTTGGAAGGCTCAGCGCCGGGCCTTCTTGCGCTGGCCCGCCTTGCCCTTGGGTCGCGACAGGCGCACGACCTTGCGCGCATTCTCTTCCGCCGTGGTGCGCACGGTGGGGATGGAACGCGGGGCCAGGCCGTAGAGGGAGGCCATGGGGGCGTCCTCGACCGCGGCGATCTCATGCTCGCCATAGCCGTTGAAGCCGGTCGTCATGGCCACCCCATAGGCGCCCAGCATGCCGATCTCGATGAAGTCGCCTTCGCGGATGTCGGCCGGCAGCCAGAAGGGGCCGGGCATATGGTCGATCGAATCGCAGGTCGGGCCGTAGAACTGGAAGGCCTTCAGCTCGCCCGAGGCTTCGCCGTCCCGGACCAGCTTGGTCGGGAAGGGCCAGCGCGAGTGGGTGGCGTCGAACAGGGAGCCGTAGGAGCCGTCGTTCAGATACAGGGCGTCGCCCTTGCGCAGATCGACGCGGGCCAGGATCGACGAGGATTCGGCGACCAGGGCCCGGCCGGGCTCGCACCACAGTTCGGTGGTTTCCGACACCGGCATTTCGTTGAAGCCGCGATGGATGGCGTCGGCGTATTCGCTCATGTCCGGCGGGACCATGCCCGGATAAACCGAGGGGAAGCCGCCGCCGACATCGACGATGTCCACGATCACGCCCGCGCGGCTGATCGACCGGCCGACCTGGGCCATGGCGGCCTGATAGGCGGTCGGGCGCATGCACTGGCTGCCGACATGGAAGCTGACGCCCATCAGCCCGTCCTTGACCGCCTGGCGCGTGGCCAGGAGCAGGGCCGGGGCCTGATCGACCGGCACGCCGAACTTGCCCGACAGGGTGTAGGCGGCCCCGTCGGCCGAGACGGCCATGCGCACGATCAGATTCAGGTCGTCGGCGCCGCCGGTGGCGTCGAGGATCTTGTTCAACTCGTCCACGCAGTCGAGCGAGAAGGTCCGCACGCCGTGGTCGAAATAGGCCTTGGTGATGGCCGAGCGGCTCTTGACCGGGTGCATGAAGGCCAGGCGCGCGTCGGGGCTGACCGAACGGACCAGTTCGATCTCGGCCAGGGAGGCGACGTCGAAGCTGCGAACGCCGGATTCAACCAGGGTCTGGATGACCCAGGCGGACGGGTTCGCCTTCACCGCATAGAAGACGTCGGCTTTCAGATTATCCTGGAACCAGCGCGCCGCTACGGAAACCGAGCGCGGCCGCACGAGGGCGACGGGACGCTCAGGGGACCGCTCACGGACCAGGTCCAGGGGAAGTTGGTACGTGCGCAATTCACGTAACCCCCTGCTAATTGTTAAACCCAGACCGGCGTTAGCGGCGCAGCATCAGACCTACGGGGTCCGCCGGAAGGCGCGATATGGGGGCATTGGACTGTCATGTAAAGGGGTTTTTTCGTGACAGGGCCTGGGTTCGAGCCCGAATTGACTGTCACAATTCTCTTAGACGGCAGTCAGCTTGACGGCGGTCAGGCAACCGCAGCGGTTCTGCGCCGTTGCCTCGGCTGGAGGGCGCAATGAATCGGTGGCTGTTCCTGTGGCGCAAATGGACGCGCCAACTGTGGGTCAAGGCGACCGCCTACGCCGGGGTGGGGGTGGCCGCCGCCCTGCTGGCCGCCGCCCTGGCCCCCTGGGTGCCCGACGACATGGCCGAACGACTGGGCGGCGAGTCGGTCGAATCCATCCTGACCATCTTGGCCTCCAGCCTGCTGGGCGTGGCGACCTTCTCCGTCGGCGCCATGGTGACGGCCTATACGTCGGTCTCCACAGCCGCCAGCCCCCGGGTCGCCGCCCTGGTGACCTCCGACGACGAGACCCAGAAGGCTCTGGCCACCTTCGTCGGCGCCTTCCTCTACGCCATCGTCTCGGTGACGGCGATCAACGCCCATTATTACGGCCAGAACGGGCGGGCCATTCTGTTCCTGGTCAGCCTGGCCATGGTCGGGCTGGTGGCCTTTCGGCTGCTGGCCTGGATCAACCGTCTGTCCAGCCTGGCGCGGGTCGGCCATACGATCGACCTGGTGGAGGCGCGCGCCCTGAAGGCCCTGGAAACGCGGCGCGACGCCCCCTTCTTCGGCGGCCGCGAGGGACGGCTGACCACGGGCGCCGAGATCGTCGCGGCAAGCACCGGCTATGTGCAGAACGTCGATCCCTCGCGGTTGCAGACCATGGCCGAGGCGCGCGACTGCCAGGTGGAGATCGTCGCCCCTCCCGGCGCCTTCGTGCGACGCGGCGCGGTTCTGGCGCGCGTCAGCCTGGCGGCCTGCGACGAAGAGGCCCAGGCCGATTTCCGTTCGGCCTTCGCCCTGGGGGATTCGCGCTCCTTCGACCAGGATCCGCGGTTCGGACTGATCGTCCTGGGCGAGATCGCCGCCAAGGCCCTGTCGCCCGGCGTCAACGACCCCGGCACGGCCATTCAGGTGATCGGGACGGGGGTGCGGCTGCTGGACGTCTGGGTCCAGCCGCCCGAAGACGACGGGCCCAGGCCGCCGCGCTGCGACCGACTGCTGGGGCCGGCGGTCACGGCCGAAGACCTGCTGGAAGACCTGTTCGGTCCGATCGCCCGTTATGGGGCGGGCGATCTGGCCGTGGCCATGCGGCTGCAGAAGGGTCTGGCCGCGCTGGCGGCGACGCCGCGGCTGGCCGAGCCGGTCGCCGTCCTGGCCCAGGCGGCCGTGGAGCGATCGCGCGCCGCCCTGCCCATCGAGGCGGACATCCGACGGCTGGAAGCGGTCGCCCTGGCGCGCTGACAGGGCCGCTGCGACACCAGGCTGCAACGACGCAGGGACGACGGGGTCTGGACGAGATTGCGCCGGACGTGCGATTAAGACTTGCCCAAACGCCCCGGTCGCGTCATGCGGCGCCCGTTCGCCACAGCCTTCCCAGCGAGTTCATGAGTTCATCCGCAGCCGCCGCCCCAGGCCTGGTCCTGGCGCGTGACGTGTCGAAGACCTTCGGATCGCGAAAGGCGCTGGACGGCGTCTCGATCTCCGTCGCCTCGGGCGAGATGGTGGCCCTGATCGGTCCGTCGGGATCGGGCAAGTCCACGCTTCTGCGCTCCATCACCGGCCTTCAGTCCATCGACCCCGGCAAGGGGACGATCAGCGTCTTCGGCGAGACGGTGCAGAAGGACGGCCGCGTCACCGGCGCCGTGCGCCAGGCGCGCGCGCGGCTGGGCATGATCTTCCAGCAGTTCAACCTGGTCGGCCGACTGTCCCTGTTCTCCAACGTCATGCTGGGGGCGCTGGGCCGCCTGCCGACCTGGCAGGGCCTCTTGGGCCTGTGGCCCCAGGCCGACAAGGACCGGGCCATGGCCGCCCTGCACCGGGTCGGGGTCAGCGACTACGCCGGCCAGCGCGCCAACACCCTGTCGGGCGGTCAGCAGCAGCGCGGCGCCATCGCCCGCGCCATCGTCCAGGGCGCCAAGGCCATCCTGGCCGACGAGCCGGTCGCCTCGCTGGACCCGGTGTCGGCCCGCAAGGTGATGGAGCTGCTGGTCGAGCTGAATCGGCGCGACGGCATGGGGGTGATCGTCACCCTGCACCAGGTCGACTACGCCATCCGCTACTGCGACCGCGTCATCGCGTTGCAGGGCGGCAAGATCGTCTATGACGGTCCCGCCACGGGCCTGGACCACCAGCGCCTCATCGACATCTACGGTCCCGAATTCGAGGACGCGTTCTGGGAGACCAAGGCATGAGCCTGTCCCGCACATCTCTTTCCCGTCGTCTGTTCGCAGCGGCCGGCGCCGCGGTCCTGCTGCTGGGCGTCGCCTCGTGCGGCGGCGGCGAGGACAAGAAGGCGTCCGGCGCCATGCCGTCGGAACTGACCTTCTCCATCCTGTCGGCCGAAGGCCAGGCCTCGTCTGGCCCGCTGTGGCAGCCCCTGCTGGACGACATGTCCAAGGCGATCGGCGTTCCGGTGAAGCCCTTCTTCGCCGGCAACTACAATGTCCTGATCGAGGCCATGCGCTTCAACCAGACCCAGGTGGCCTGGTTCTCGGCCAAGCCGGCCCTGGAGGCCGTGGACCGCGCCCAGGGCGAGGTCATCGCCCGGATCGTCGATCCGGAAGGCCGCGACAGCTACACCTCGACCCTGATCGTGCGTAAGGGTTCGGGCATTACGCTGGACAAGGTTCTGGCCTGCGGCAAGCAGTACGACTTCGGCATCGGCGACGCCCAGTCGACCTCGGGCACCCTGGCGCCCCTGACCTTCCTGTTCAATCCGCGCGGCATCGTGCCGAACCAGTGTTTCAAGACCGTGCGTTCGGCCAGCCACCAGGCCAACGCCTTCGCCGTGGCGACGGGCGTGGTCGACGTCGCCACCTCCAACTCGGTCAACACCGTCTTCATGCGCCGCGAGAACCCGCAGCTGGCGTCGCAGATCGAGGACATCTGGGTCTCTCCGCCGATCCCGGAATCGGGCATCGTCATCCGCGAAGACCTGGACCCGGTGCTGAAGGAGAAGCTGCGCAGCTTCTTCCTGACCTACGGCCAGGGCCAGGGGCCTGAAGCCGACCGTCAACGTCAGGTGCTGGCGGGGCTGAACTATTCGATGTTCCGCGCCGCCGACGATTCCTATCTGGACCCGGTGCGGGAAATGGTCGCCGACCAGAAGCTGGCCGAGGCCAAGGCCAAGAACGACCAGGCCGCCGTGGCCGCCGCCGAACGCGAACTGGCCGCCCTGCGCGCCAAGCGCGAGGTCCAGCCTTGACCGACGCCGCCGCCGAGATTGCCGCCGCCGACAAGGCCGCCCGCGGCGGCCTGGCCCCGGACGCCGTTCCCGCCGCGCCGAAGAAGCCCCTGTCCTCAACCCTGTTCGACCTGATGCTGTGGGGCGGTCTGGCGATCATCCTGATCGCCAGCTTCGGCAAGGTGGACATGCAGAACATCGGCCGGCTCTTCTCGGGCTCGTCGAACATCTCGACCTATGGGGCGGATCTGCTGCGGCCCGACTGGGGCGCCATCTTTCCGCCCGGGGACTTCTGGACCGCCTTCACCCATGTCTTCACCCAGCCGACCGCCAGCCTGGCGGGTCAGATGTGGCTGACGGTGCAGATCGCCCTGTGGGGCACCTTCCTGGCCGTCTTCCTGGCCCTGCCGCTCAGCCTGATGGCGTCGCGCAACATCGCGCCGGGCTGGATGGTCTTCATCGTTCGCCGGGTCATGGACCTGCTGCGCTCGATCCCCGACCTGGTGATCGCCACCCTGTTCATCGTCGCCGTCGGCCTGGGCCCGCTGGCGGGGGTGCTGGCGCTTGCGCTGAACACCGGCGGCGTCCTGGCCAAGCTGTTTTCCGAAGCGGTCGAGTCGATCGACAAGGGGCCCGTCGAGGGGGTGCGCGCCACCGGCGCCGGCAAGCTGCACGAGATCGTCTGGGGCGTCTTCCCCCAGGTGGCGCCCCTGTGGACCTCCTTCGCCCTGTACCGGTTCGAGTCCAACAGCCGGGCGGCCACGGTGCTGGGCCTGATCGGCGCGGGCGGCATCGGCCAGACCCTGTTCGAAAGCATCCAGGCCTTCGACTACAGCCGCGTCGCCGCCATCGCCATCGTCATCGTGGTCGCCGTGACCCTGATCGACACCCTGTCCCAGGTGATGCGCAAGCGCCTGCTCTAAGGCCCCGACCTCGCGCTCATTGCCGGAAAAACCTTCACAATCCTCTGGTCTAACCGTCGCCAAACCGATGCTCAGGGAGAGCGCACGATGATCCGCACACTGAAACTGACGACGGCGGCCGCCGCCCTTCTGGCCCTGGCGGCCTGCGGCGACGGCGGAACCGGCGGCGGCGCCTCCAGCGCCCGCTCCGGCATCTGGGCGGCCGGCTCCTCGACCGTCTTCCCCTTCGCCACCCGCGTGGCTGAGAACTTCGCCCGCACCTCAGGCGGCGCCGCGCCCCGCGTTGAATCCCTGGGCACCGGCGGCGGCATTCAGGCCTTCTGCCAGGGCGTCGGCCCGACCACGCCCGACATCGCCAACGCCTCGCGCCCGATGAAGGCGTCCGAGTTCGACCTGTGCCAGAAGAACGGCGTGACCGACATCGTCGAACTGAAGATCGGCTTCGACGGCATTGTCATCGCCACCGCCCGCAACGGAAACAGCTTCAACTTCGAACTGAACGACCTGTATGAGGGTCTGGCCAAGGAAGTGCCGGGCGCCGACGGTCAGTTCGTCGCCAACCCGGCCAAGACCTGGAACGAGGTCAACAAGGGCCTGCCGAACCAGCGCATCCAGGTCTATGGCCCGCCGCCCACCTCGGGCACGCGCGACGCCTTCCTGGAGCTGGGCATGACCCCCGGCGCCAAGCTGGTTCCTGCGACCGCCGCCGTGGAAAAGGCCGACAAGAACCGGTTCGAAGCCCTGGCCCACACCCTGCGTGAAGACGGCGCCTGGATCGATTCGGGCGAGAACGACAACGCCATCGTCCAGACCCTGAGCCGCACGCCCGGATCGCTGGGCGTGTTCGGCTATTCCTTCCTGGAACAGAACCTGGACACGGTGAAGCCCGAGACCATCGACGGCGTCACGCCCAATGCCGAAACCATCGCCAGCGGGGAATATCCGCTGTCGCGCAGCCTCTACATCTATGTGAAGAAGGCCCATATCGGCGTCATCCCCGGCCTGCAGCAGTTCATTCAGGAGTTCCTGTCGGAAGGCGCGGCGGGCAAGGGCGGCTATCTGGCCGACCGCGGCCTGATCCCGCTGCCGGAAGACCAGCTCCAGGCCCAGCGCGCCGCGGCTACGGCCCTGACCCCGATGCAGCGTCCCGCCGGCTGAGGCGGAACCGACCGCCGTCCCGCCCCTTCTTTCGCCGGCCCGCACCGGCTAAGAGGGGCGGGATAGCTGTCAGGATTCATTGATGACCACCACGCCCGCGCGTCTGCGCAAGGCCGTTCTGCCCGTCGCGGGCCTCGGCACCCGGGTTCTGCCCGGCACCAAGACGACCCCCAAGGAACTGCTGAACGTCGTCGATCGGCCGATCCTCTCCTACATCGTCGAAGAGGCCCGAGAGGCGGGGATCGAACACATCGTCTTCGTCACCGGCCGCTCCAAGGGAGCGATCGAGGACTATTTCGATCACCAGATCGAGCTTGAGGCTCAACTGCAGGCCAAGGGCAAGACCGACATCCTGGAAATGATGAACGCCGAACTGGCCTCGGCCGGCGAGATGAGCTTTACCCGCCAGATGCAGCCCAAGGGGCTGGGCCACGCGGTCTGGTGCGCCCGCGACATCATCGGGCATGAGCCTTTCGCCGTCCTTCTGCCTGACGTCATCGTGGATGGACAACCCGGCGCCTTAAAGCAGTTGCTTGAGGCCTACGAGGAGGTCGGCGGCAATCTGATCGGCGTCGAGGCCGTGCCCGAGAGCGAGACCCACAAATACGGCATCGTCGATCCGGCCGGCCGCGACGGCCGCCGCATCACCATGAAGGGCATGGTCGAGAAGCCGACCCAAGGGACGGCGCCGTCGAACCTGTCGATCTCGGGCCGCTACATCCTGCAGCCGGAAATCTTCGACCTGCTGGCCACCCAGGAACGCGGCGCCGGCAATGAGATCCAGCTGACCGACGCCATGGCCCGACTGATGGCGACCCAGGTCTTCACCGCCGTCGAATACGAAGGCGTGACCCACGACTGCGGCGACAAGATCGGCCTGTTGCGCGCAAACGTCGCCCTGGCCCTGAAGCGCCCAGACCTGGGCGAGGCTGCGCGGGCGGCGGTTTCGGCCCTGCTGTGACGCAAGGGAAGGCGGCAGGGGTTCCGGTTCGCGCCGACCCCTGCTAACCCTCCCGGCAAATCATCAGGAGACGAACCATGGCCACATCCGAAGGCTGGGACATGCCGACCGGCGACCTCATGAAGGGCAAGAAGGGCCTGATCATGGGGGTGGCCAATTCGAGTTCGATCGCCTGGGGCATCGCCTCGCAGCTGGCGGCCCAGGGCGCCGAACTGGCCTTCACCTATCTGGGCGAGAGCCTGGAGCGTCGCGTGCGCCCTCTGGCCGAGAGCGTCGGCGCCAAGCTGCTGATCCCGGCCGACGTCACCGACGACGCCTCGATGGACGCCGCCTTCGCCGAGCTGGAAAAGACCTTCGGCACGATCGACTTCGTCGTCCACTCGGTGGCCTTCGCCAACAAGGACGAGCTGAAGGGCAGTTTCGTCGACAACACCACCCGCGACAGCTTCCTTCTGGCCCTGAACATCTCGGCCTTCAGCTTCGTGGACGTGTCGCGTCGCGCCGCCAAGCTGATGCCGAACGGCGGCAGCCTGATCACCCTGACCTATCTGGGGTCCGAACGGGTCATTCCGAACTACAACACCATGGGCGTGGCCAAGGCGGCGCTGGAGGCGGCGACCCGCTATATCGCGCGCGACCTGGGGCCCAAGAACATCCGCGTCAACGCCATTTCGGCCGGGGCCATGCGCACCCTGTCGCTGGCCGGAATCTCGGGCGGGCGCGGCCTGCACTCCAAGAGCGCCCAGTTCTCCCTGATCAAGGAAGAGACCTCGATGGAGGGCGTCGCCGGCGCCGCCCTGTGGCTGTGCTCGGACCTGGGTCGCTCGACCACGGGCGAGGTGGTCCATGTGGACGCCGGCTTCCACGCCGTGGGTCTGCCGGAAGACTTCGAAGGCTGATCCCGCTTCCGCCCCTTGAGGCGACGGTTTAAGGGCCGGAGCATGACTGCTCCGGCCTTTTCCATGCGCGCCCCGCCCGCCTCCGCCTTTTCTTCGGCGGCCGTCGCCACGGTGATCGGCTTCGGCGGGACCGTGGCCCTGGTGGTTCAGGCGGGGCAGGCCCTGGGCGCGGACGCCGGCCAGATCGGCTCCATGGTGACTGCGCTCTGCCTGGCCATCGGCGTTCCCGGCGCCCTCTTGAGCTGGCGGCTGAAAATCCCCGTGGTCCTGGCCTGGTCCACGCCGGGCGCGGCCCTGCTGGCCGCTTCGACGCTGGGGCTGTCGTGGGCGACGGCGGTCGGCGCCTTCGTCTTTGCCGCCCTGCTGATGATCCTGACCGGCCTGATCCCGGCCCTGGGACGGCTGGCGGGGCGGATCCCGTCGGCCATCGCCTCGGCCATGCTGGCGGGCGTGCTGCTGCCCTTCGTGATGCGACTGTTCAAGGTCGTGCCGGACGAGGCGGTTCTGGTCGTGGGCCTGATCGCGGTCTTTCTGGTCTTGCGGCGGCTTTGGCCGAGCTGGGCCCTGCCCGCCGTGCTGGCGGCGGCGTTTGCGGTGCTGGCTATGCGGGGGCAGTTGGCGCTTCCTGCGGGAACCGGCCTGTTCGGCCATCTGGAGCCCGTCGCCCCCGCCTTCGACTGGAAGGCGGCGGTCAGCCTGGGCTTTCCGCTGTTTCTGGTGACCCTGGCGGCGCAGAACCTGCCGGGACTGGTGGTGTTGCAGAGCGCGGGCTATCCGCCGCCGGCCAATCGGCTGATCCTGTCGACCGGGATCGCCAGCCTGATCGCCGCGCCGTTCGGCGCGCATGGGGTCAATCTGGCGGCCATCACGGCGGCGATCTGCACCGGCCCTGACGCCCATCCGGATGCGGGCCGACGCTGGATCGTCGGGGTGATCTACGGCGGCTTCTACCTCATCGTGGCCCTGTTCGCCGCGCCGCTGGCGGGCCTGTTCATCGCCATGCCCCCGGCCGTGCTGGCGGCCGTGACGGGCCTGGCCCTGATCGCCCCCCTGAGCGGCGCCTTGCAGAGCCTGACGGCCGATGCGCCCTCGCGCGAAGCCGCCGTCCTGACCTTTGCGGCGACGGCCTCGGGGCTGGCCCTGTTCGGGGTGGGATCGGCCTTCTGGGGGCTGGTCGTCGGATTTGCGGCCCTGGGCGCGGGCCGCCTGCTCCGTCGCGCCTAGTTCCGCGCTGGGATGTTCAGACCGCGCTGCACCGCAGGACGGGCCAGGCCGCGCTCCAGCCAGGCTGCGACGCGGGGGAAGTCCGCAAAGCCCACGATCTCGCCCGCCTCATAGAAGCCGATCAGATTGCGGACCCAGCCGAGGGTGGCGACATCGGCGATGGAATAGTCGCCCATGATCCAGTCGCGGGGTTCTCCGCCCTCATTGGCAAGCCGCGTCTCCAGCACGCCCAGCAGGCGGCGGCTTTCGGCGACGTAACGGTCGCGCGGACGCTTGTCCTCATAGTCCTTGCCGGCGAACTTGTGGAAGAAGCCCAGCTGGCCGAACATGGGACCGATCGCCCCCATCTGGAACATGATCCACTGGATCGTCTCGTACCGTGTGGCGGGATCGCTCGAGAGCAGTTGGCCTGTCTTCTCCGCCAGATAGATCAGGATGGCGCCGGATTCGAACAGGGCCAAGGGCTGACCGTTCGGGCCGTCCGGATCGAGGATGGCCGGGATCTTGCCGTTGGGGTTCAGCGACAGATATTCCGGCCCCCAGGTCTCATTGGCCATGATGTCGATCAGGTGCGGCTCATAGGCCAGGCCGATCTCCTCCAGCATGATGGAGACCTTCACCCCATTGGGCGTGGGCAGGGAATAGAGCTGGAGCCGATCGGGATGCTGGGCCGGCCAGCGGGTGGTGATCGGGAAGGCGGACAGGTCGGTCATGGAGAGGCCTCGGCTTTGCGATAGGCCTATGTCGGCGCCCGCCGCGCCATTCGCAACACCCTTGGGCGCGAATACCTCAGTCCGGCTCGCGCTCGCCGACTTCGGTCGGGGGCACGGCGGTCAGCCAGCCTTCGGAAAGCCGCAGCTCGGGCGTCGCTTCCTTGGTGAAGGGCAGATACCAGGTCGGGCCGCCGGTCGCGGGGGCGATCTCCAGCATGTCGTCGGCGCCGAAATTCTGAACCGACTTGACCGAGCCCATGACGGCGCCGGCGATGTCGCGGACCTCCAGGCCGATCAGGTCGGCGAGATAGAATTCGTCCTCCTCCGGCTCGGGGAAGCGGTCGCGGGGGACGTAGAGTTTCAGGCCGCGCAGGGCGTCGGCCTGTTCCTTGGTGGCGACCTCCTTGGCCCGGCCGACGACGCCGTTCTTGTCGGGCCGGGTCGAGGTCAGGGTCAGGGCCACCGTGCCGTCTGCGCGCAGCAGCGGACCATAGGCGGTCAGGGCCAGGGGATCGGCGGTGAAGGCGGTCACCCGCACCTCGCCCCGCACCCCGAAACCGCCGCCGATCTGGCCGACGAGGATGAGTCTGGAGTCTTTCGACATTCGGATCCTCAAGACCTTCCCCCGCTTGCGGGGGAAGTGTCAGGTCGTGGCGCGCAAGCGACACGCCTGACGATGGGGGAAGTCTTCCTCTTGAAAGAAAGACTTCCCTCTCCGACCCTGGTTCGCTGCGCGAACGCCGGGCCACCTCTCCCGCAAGCGGGAGAGGGTCGGCCACTTAGGCCTCGGTGGTCTCTTCGGCAGCCGGGGCTTCTTCAGCGGCGGCTTCGGCGGCCGGAGCCTCTTCAGCAGCCGGAGCGTTCTTGGCGGCTTCGGCCTCTTCCTTGGCGCGGGCGGCGGCTTCGGCGGCCTCGGCCTTGGCGGCGGCTTCGGCTTCCAGGCGGTCGGCTTCGCGCTGGGCGCGTTCGGCGGCGCGCTCCTGCGCCTTCTTGCCGGGGGCGCCCTTGTTCGGGTTGTTGCCCTGCGACCACTTCACCTTGGCGCCCAGGGTCTCGTCCTGCGACAGGAAGCGGGCGACGCGGTCGGTCGGCTGGGCGCCCTTGCCGAGCCATTCGGCGATCCGCTCGACCTTCAGGGCGACGCGCGGCTGGGCGCCGTCCTTGGGCAGCATCGGGTTGTAGGAGCCGACCTTCTCGATGAACTTGCCGTCGCGCGGGGCGTGCGAATCGGCGACGACGATGTGGTAGTAGGGGCGCTTCTTGGCGCCGCCGCGAGCCAGACGAATCTTCAGCATTTCAAGTCTCTTTCTAGGAAGTCGTTATTTCTTGGGAAGGCCAGGCAGGCCCGGAAGCCCCCCCGGCAGTTGTCCGCCGCCCAGACCCGCCAGGCGGTCCTGAATGGCTTTCAATTCGTCGGCCGAGGGCTCGGCCATCTTGCCGCCGCCCAGGGCCTTCAGTCGGTTCAGATCGGGGCCGCCGCCCCCGCCGCCGAGACCGCCCAGCATGGCGGCCATCTGCTGCATCTTCTTGGGACCGCCGCGCGCCATCTGTTTGACCATGTCGGCCATCTGGCGGTGCTGTTTCAGCACGCGGTTGACGTCCTGGACCTCGACCCCGGCGCCGGCGGCGATCCGCTTCTTGCGGCTGGCGTTCAAGAGGTCGGGCTTCTTGCGCTCGGCCTTGGTCATGGAAGAGATGATGGCTTCCTGGCGCAGGATCATCCGGTCGTCGACGCCGCTGTCGGCCATCTGGGCCTTCATCTTGGCCACGCCGGGCAGCATGCCCATGATGCCCTGCAGCCCGCCCATCCGCTTCATCTGCTGAAGCTGGCCGGCCAGGTCGTCCAGGTCGAACTGGCCCTTGGCCAGTTTGCGGGCCATCTTTTCGGCCTTGGCCTGGTCCAGGTCCTGGGCGGCCTTTTCGACCAGGGCGACGATGTCCCCCTGGCCCAGGATGCGGCCGGCGACGCGGCGGGCGTCGAAGACGTCCAGCGCATCGACCTTTTCGCCGGCGCCCAGATATTTGATCGGCAGGCCGGTGACGGCGCGCATCGACAGCATGGCGCCGCCGCGGCCGTCGCCGTCGGCCCGGGTCAGGACCAGGCCGGTCAGGGGCAGGCGCTCATGGAAGGCCTTGGCGGTGCGGACGGCGTCCTGGCCGGTCAGGCTGTCGGCGACCAGCAGGGTCTCGACCGGCTTGGCGATGTCGGCGACCTCGGCCACCTCGTTCATCAGCCCTTCGTCCAGGGTGATGCGGCCGGCGGTGTCGAGGATCAGGACGTCGAAGCCCTGAAGCTTGGCGGACTGCAGGGCCCGGCGGGTGATCTGGACCGCGCTTTCGCCCGCCACGATGGGCAGGGTCGCGACCTCGATCTGTTTGCCCAGCTGGGCCAGCTGCTCCATCGCGGCCGGACGGCGCGTGTCCAGCGAGGCCATCATGACCTTCTTGCGATCGAACTTGGTCAGGCGCAGCGCCAGCTTGGCCGAGGTCGTGGTCTTGCCCGAGCCCTGAAGGCCGGCCATCAGCACCACGGCGGGCGGGTTGGCGTTGGTGTTCAGCGGGACCGGCTCTTCGCCGCCCAGCATTTCGATCAGACCGTCATAGACGATCTTGACCACCTGATCGGCGGGCTTGACCGAACGGATGACCTCTTCGCCGGTGGCGCGCTCGGTGGCGAAGGCGATGAATTCCTTGACGACCGGCAGGGCGACGTCGGCCTCGAGCAGGGCCACGCGCACCTCGCGCATCGCCTCGGCCACATCCTTTTCGGACAGGGCGCCGCGGCCGGTGATCCGGTCGAAAACGCCTGTCAGCCGCTCGTTCAGAGCCTCGAACATTCACTACCTCATGTGGCGCAGGTGAAACGGCTCCATACGACAACGACCCCCGGCGACGATCACGTCGGCGGAGGGTTCTCGCCCACCTCGTCCCGACGGAGCGGGGGTCGTGTGGGTGGAGACGCGAGGTTCACTTGCGTCGGAAGCGGCGGCTTATGAAGGAAAACGGGGGGAAAGGCAACCGATGCGAGTCACGTCCCCGCCCGCTTTGCGTCATCCTCGGGCTTGACCCGAGGATCGAATGCGCCGCCGCTCTGCGCGGACGTCAGGCGCACGTCTCGCTCCTCGCCCGATCCTCGGGTCAAGCCCGAGGATGACGGAGAAGACTAGACATCAGTCCTCAGGCGTCTCTTCCGACCCCTCGTCCGCCTTCGGTTCCGAACCCGGCTCGGTCACCACAATCCCCTCCGGCGGGGCCGACAGTTTGGACAGGTCGCCGCCGGCGCGCAGGACGTCCAGGGCGCGTTGCAGCTGGTAGTCTTTTTCCTTGTCATAGGCCTCGCCCGGGGCTTCACGCGGGGTGTGCGGCCCCTTGCGCTCGGCGCCGATGGAGGAGTCCAGGGCCGTGGCGTAGGCGGCCTCGGAATAGATGAAGCTGGAGCGCGAGACGATCCGGGCCTCGGCCTCGGACCGGGCGACCTCCAGGTCCGGCTCGATGCCGATCTTCTGGATCGAGGCGCCCGAGGGCGTGTAGTAGCGGGCCGTGGTGATCGACAGGGCGCCGTCGCGCCCCTGACGCAGCGGGATCACCGTCTGGACCGAGCCCTTGCCGAAGCTGGTCAGGCCGACGATGGTCGCCCGCTCGTGGTCCTTCAGGGCGCCGGCGACGATTTCGGAGGCGGAGGCCGAGCCGTAGTTGACCAGGACCACCAGAGGCAGGCCGCCGGTCAGGTCGCCGGGCTTGGCGGAATAGCGCTGAATCTGCTCGGGCTTCCTGCCGCGCTGGCTGACGATCTCGCCGCGCTCCAGGAAGGCGTCGGACACGTCGATGGCCGCGTTCAGCAGGCCGCCGCCGTTGTTGCGCAGGTCCAGGACATAGCCCTTCACACCCGGCTTCTGAGCCTTGATCTTGGCGATGGCCTCGGACAGTTCGCGGCCGGTGTTCTCATTGAAGGTCGAGACGCGCAGATAGCCGAAATCGCCCTCGACCCGGCCAGTGACCGACTGGACCTTGATGATCTCGCGGGTCAGGGTCACCTCGCGCGGCTCCTCCCCGTCGCGCAGGAAGGTGACGCGCACGCTGGTGCCGGCCGCGCCGCGCAGCTTTTCCGACACCTGGCTGACGGTCAGGCCCGCCGCGTTCTGACCTTCGATGGCGCTGATGACGTCGCCGGCCTGAACCCCGGCCTTGGCGGCGGGGCTTTCGTCCATCGGGGAGATGACCTTCACCAGGCCGCCTTCGGAGGTGATGGTCAGGCCGACGCCCGAATACTGGCCCTCGGTCCGCTCGCGCAGTTCGTCATAGTTGGACGGCGGCAGATAGTTGGAGTGGGGATCCAGCGCCGTCATCATGCCGGCGAGGGCGGCCTCGATCAGCTTCTTGTTGTCGACCGGGACCACATAGGCCTGCTCGACGATGCCGACCACGTCGCCGAACAGCTCCAGCATGCGGAAGGTTTCGTTGCGGGGCGTCTGGCTGGTGGCGACGGCGGCCGAGCCGCCGAGAACCAGGGCGGCGCAGCCGACGAGGAGCAGTTTACGCATTCGGTCTCTTTCGGTCGGGCCGATCATGGAAGGCGCCCGTTGGGAGGGTAGGGCCGCACAGACACGACGAAATCGTGGCTGAGCGGCGTCGGTCCGATAAAATCAGCGTCCGGCGGGAAAGCAAGGCCAATCGTCGCCCGAGGGCGCATCCGGCCGCTCATCGCAGCCAGGGACCGGGGTCGATCGGGCGCTCGTCCCGGCGCAGTTCGAAATAGACGTCGCCGTCCGGCCCGCTGCGGCCCAGGGTCTGGCCGTCGGAGACCCGGGCGTCCGCCTGGACGTCCAACTGCTCCAGCCCGGCGATCACCGCCCGCCAGCCGGGGCCGAGATCAAGAATCACCACCTGGCCCCAGCCCGTCAGGGGACCGGCGTAGGCCACCTTGGCGTCAGCCGGGGCGGCGACGGGGGCGCGGTCGGCGCGCCAGCGCCAGCCCGAGGTTCCCGCCCCCCAGGTCTGGGTCGGCGCGCCGCGCACGGGCGGACTGAGCCGGTTGCGGCCGGCCGGCAGGCGCGCGGTCTCGGCCTCGGCGGCCTCGGCCTCCTGGGCGGAGGGAACGGCGCCGCCCAGGTCGCGGATTCGAGCCTCCAGCGCCCGCGCCGCCCGTTCGGCGCTGCGCGCCTCGGCGTTCAGCACGGCGGTGAGGGCGGTCTTGCGCGCGGTCAGCCCCTCGATCTGGGCGCGGCGATCGCCCTGGGCGCTTTCGGTGGTCAAGAGCCGTTCCGAGGACAGGACCGCCAGGCGGCGAATGCGCATGATCTCGGCCTGACGCTCGGCCAGGGCCTTGGCGCGGCGCTCCAGCTCGGGCGTCATGGCCTTCAACAGGATGGAGGCGCGCACCGTGTCGATCGCCTTGTCGGCGGGAACCAGAAGCGGCGGCGGCGGGCGGCGGCTCATCATCTGAAGCGCGCTGAGCAGACGCCCCTGGGCGCCGCGCTCGCGGGCCAGGTCCGTGACCAGGTCCGCCTCCCGTTCGCTCAGCTGCTTCAGCCGGGCCCTCTGGTCCTCGATCTGGCGGTCGTCGGTTCGTTCGTCGGCGCGCAGGGCGGCGAGCCGACGCTCCAGCTGGGCCAGTTCGGCCTTGGCGGCCTCGGCGTCGGCGCGCAGGCGCCGCGCCCGCACGGCCTCGTCGCGATAGTCGGCCTGGATCCGCGCCAGCTCGCTCTCGGACGCTTGGCGCCCCGCCGCCGGGGCGGCGAGGACCAGGCCCGTCATCAGGGCGAGAGAGAGTGCTGAGGCGCGGCCCATGTCAGTCGCGATGATAAGGCGATCCGGCCAGGATGGTCACGGCCCGATAGAGCTGTTCGGCCAACATGGCGCGGGCCAGGGCGTGGGGCCAGGTCTGGGGACCGAAGGCCAGGGTCGAGGCGGCGGCGGCGCGCACGCTTTCGTCCAGCCCGTCCGCCCCGCCGATGGCGAAGACCAGACGGCGTTCGCCCTGGTCGCGCAGCTTGGCGACGTGGTCGGCGAAGGCGCGCGAGGAATAGGTCTTGCCCCGTTCGTCGCAGGCGATCAGGTGCGCGCCCTCGGCGGCCGCAAGGATCAACTCGGCCTCCGGCGCCTTGCCGGGTTTACGGGCTTCCAGATCGATCAGTTCGAGGGGACCGAGGCCCAGCGCGCGTCCCGCAAGGGTGGCGCGCCGGGCGTAGTCGTCGGCGAGCGTCGCCTCAGGCCCCCGGCCCGGTCGGCCGATGGCGACGATGCTCAGCTTCATTCTCTAGTCGCGGACCATGCGGTGGGCCGAGTCCACGGCCCAGATCTTCTCGATATTGTAGAAGGTCCGCACTTCCGGACGGAACAGGTGGACGATCACATCCCCCGCGTCGATCAGGACCCAGTCGCAGTGCGGCAGGCCCTCGACCTTGGCCTTGCCCAGGCCCTGGTCCTTCAGGGTGCGCAGCAGGTGGTCGGCGATGGCGCCGACGTGGCGGTGCGAGCGGCCGGAGGCGACGATCATGGTGTCGGCCATGGCGCTTTTGCCCTTCAGGTCGATCAGGACCATGTCCTGAGCCTTGTCCTCGTCGAGGCGGCTCAGCAGGGCTTCTTCAAGCGGAGTCGATCCGACCGGGCGGGGGACGGAATCCCCGAATGCGGCGGTCGTTTCAGATCCGTCTTCGGAATGGAGAGGTTCGATAGGGTCCATCTCGTGCGCCGTGTTCGAAACGGCGGCGTCTTGCGCGTCATACGCGGGCGAGGGGGTCAGCGGAGGGCTCCAAGAGCATTGACTAAAGCAGCCCCTTAGCACGGATGGGCGCGAACGTGAACCGGCGCCGAGATCACGACCCCGCGTCCGGCCTCTTCGAGGCCCGGATGGCGGTCGACGACAGGGGATTCAAAGGCGCCGTCAGATACGTCCAGGCCGGGGCCGCCAGGGTCGGCAGAAGGCCCGCCTGTTCGGCCGGAATGCGGAAGGCGGCGAAGCGGGCGGCCGCCGGCGCCGTGCGGCTGTCCAGCTGCGATCCCGGCCGGGCGATCACCGCCACGGGCATCAGCCGCATGATGTCGGTCCAGCCCCGCCAGCGATGGAAGCCGGCCAGATTGTCCGATCCCATGACCCAGACGAAATGGACGCCCGGATGGCGGGCGACCAGCAGGCGCAGGGTCTCGACCGTCCAGACCACCCCGGCCCGGCTTTCGAAATCCGAGACGATCATGGACGGGCCGCCAACCCTGGCCTGGGCCTGGGCCGAGGCCATCCGTTCGGCCAGGGGGGCGCTGTCGCGGGCGTCCTTCAACGGGTTCTGGGGCGAGACCAGCCAGACCACCCGATCCAGGCCCAGCCGCCGCATGGCCGTCTCGGCCACATGGGCGTGGCCTTCATGGGCCGGATTGAACGATCCGCCGAACAGGCCGACCTTCATCCCCGGCGTCAGGATCAGCCCGTCGCGAAGGGCCCCCGGTCGGGGGCCGGCGCCTTGGGGCGCGGGACCGGCGTGAAAGAAGGGCAAGCGAGGCGTCTCGGGGGTTATGCTCAAGGCGGCCTTATCATGGGGGCGACCGCCCTGTCCCCCGATTATTCGTCCGACCTCAGACGGCGGCTTCGAACAGGGCCTCGCGCGTCACGTCGGCGTGGGTCATGGGGAACATGTGACCGCCGCCGCGCACCACCTCGACCGAGACGTGCGGCAGGCCGCGCGGCGACGAGGGCACGTGGGTCAAGGCGCCGTGTTCCGCCTTTAGAATGCGGATTGGACCGCAATAGAGGCGAAGCGCCCGCCAGGGATCGTGCGCCTGGGCGGCGTAGTTGGCCGCCTCCCAGGCCGGGGTGGCGGCCAGGGTGAAGCCGTCGGGGCCTTCCACCAGACCTTCGGCCAGATAGTCGGCCAGCACCATGTCGGGCCAGCCCTTGAACGCCCCCCGACCGCGGTAGGCGGCCATGGCCTCCTCGCGGCTGGCGAACAGGGCGCGGCGGCGAAGCGTGGCGCGTGCGATCGGAATGCGGGACAGAAACCGGTGGGCGAAGGGCAGGTTGAACACCAGCATGGCGGACCGCCGCCAGATCACTGCGTCCAGCAGAACCAGGCTGGCGACCCGGTCCGGCCGCTCCGCCGCCGCCAGCAGGGAGGCGGTCCCGCCCATGGAATGGCCCGCCAGGACCGGCGGCGGACCCTCGATCGTCTCCATCAGGGCCAGAAGATCGTCGCGGTGATCCCGCCAGCTGGTCTTGGGCCGGGCGAACACCGGCAGGTCAGAGGCCCCATGGCCGCGAAGGTCCGGGGCCCAGATCCGCAGCGACGTCGACAGGGGCGACAACAGGCTGCGATAGGCGCCGGCGTTGAAACCGTTGGCGTGGGAGAAGATCAGATCGACCGGACGCTTCGGATCCCCGAAGTCCAGGACCGACATCCGCCCCCCGCCCCATCGATTGTCGATCGGGACGCTGAGCCGGCGCGGCGGCGACATCAGGGCCGCATCCATGATCAGGCCGCATCCCGGCAGGCGGCGCACAGGCCGTGCGCCTCGATCGTGGTGCGGGCGATCGCATAGCCGGCGGCGGCGCCGGCGGCGGCGATGACGTCCTGGCCCGGCCCGTCGATCTCGCGCGTCACCCCGCAGCAGTCGCAGATCAGAAAGGCGGCCGCATGGCTGCCCCCGACCTCCTGGCCGGCGCAGGCGACATAGGCGCTGATCGAAGCGATCCGATGGGCCATGCCGTGGCGTTCCAGGAATTCGAGCGCGCGATAGACGGTGGGCGGCTTGGCGGCCTGTCCGTCCTCGCCGAACCGGGCGATCAGATCATAGGCCTTCACCGGCTCGCCGCTCTCGAGCAGCAGCGACAGCACCCGGCGGCGCGGCGGGGTCATGCGCTCGCCGGCCGAGACCACCCGCGCCTCCGCCTCGGACAGGGCGCGGTCCAGGCGTGCGCCGTCAAGGCCGGAATGAAGATGATCATGGTCGCAGACGGCGTTCATGAGCCACAGCTAATCCTTGATAAGCCCGGCCGCAACAGAACACGGCTTGCAGTCCGTGATGTTATCTCATAACAGAAACGCTTCCTCTCCTGAACCCCAGTGATGTCCATGCGTCAGACCGTCACCCGCTCGCTTCTGCTTTCCGCCGTCGCCTGGAGCGCCCTGGGCGCCGCCGCCCTGGCCCAGACCGGCCCCGGCCGTCCGGCCCAGGTCGATGACGTCATCGTCACCGCCACCCCCTATGGCGTCACCCAGCGCGCCACCACCATCGCCACCGACGTGCTGGACGACCAGGCCCTGGCCATCGCCCCGGCGACGTCTCTGGGCGATCTGGTCAACGGCCTGCCAGGCGTGCGCTCGACCGACTTCGCCCCCGGCGCCAGCCGCCCGGTGATCCGGGGCCTGTCCGGCCCGCGCGTCCAGGTGCTGACCAACGGCCTGGGCCAGATCGACGCCAGCTCCGTTTCGCCGGACCACGCCGTGGCCACCGATCCCGGCGAAGCCCATCGGATCGAGGTCGTGCGCGGCCCGGCCACCCTGGTCTATGGCGGCTCGGCCATCGGCGGGGTGGTCAACATCATCGACGACCGCATCCCTGAAGCCCTGCCTGAAGGCGGGGTCGAGGGCCGGGTCTCGACCCAATATTCCAGCGTGGACGACGGTCGGGGCGCCTCGGGCCATGTCACCGTCGGCGCCGGCCGGTTCGCCTTCAACCTGAGCGGCGTGACCCGCAAGACGGATGACTACGACATCCCCTCCCCCGCCCGGTCCCAGGTTCTGGCCGACAGCGACGGCGAGCCGCGCGGCGAAGGCGACAAGCAACCGAACTCCTGGTCCGAGCTGAACGCCTGGGGCGTCGGCGGCTCCTATATCGCCGACAAGGGCTTCGTCGGCCTGTCCTACAAGAAGACCGAAAGCGAGTACGGCACGGTCGCCGAGCCGGAGGTCTTCATCAATCTGGAGCAGGAGCGCTGGGACGGCCGCGGCGAATACCGGTTCGACGCCGGCCCCTTCGCCAAGGTCCGCGCCTCCTACGGCCACGCCGACTACACCCACACCGAGTTCGAAGGACCGGGCGAGCCGGGCACCGTCTTCAACTCCGACGGCTGGGAGACCCGCGGCGAACTGGTCCAGCGCGAGCGGAACGGCTGGAACGGCGCCGTCGGCGTCCAGGCCCTGGAGCGCAATTTCGAGGCGATCGGCGAGGAGGCCTTCGTCCCGACCGTCAAGATCGAGGAACAGGGCCTGTACACGGTCCAGCGCTATGACCGCGACCGCTACGGCTTCGAGGGCGGGCTGCGCTATGACCGCCGCACCCTGGGCGCCGTTCCGCTGGGCGAGACGGCCGAGGTGGAGCGTCAGTTCGACAACTGGTCCGCCAGCGGCGCCGCCTTCCTGCGTCCCCAGGCCGGCCTGTTCCTGGGGCTGAGCCTGTCGCGGACGGAACGCGCGCCCAGCGAGGTCGAACTGTTCGCCGACGGCGTCCACGTCGCCACCGCCGCCTATGAGACCGGCGACCTGGGCCTGGACACCGAGAAGGTGACCACGCTGGAGGGCACGGTCCACTTCGACCGTGACCGGTTCTCCGGGGATCTGCACCTCTACAAGGCCTGGTACGACGGCTTCATCGACGAACGCCGCACCGGCGCAGACTTCACCACCGACGAGGGCGAGACCTTCCCCGTCTATCGCTTCGTCCAGACCGACGCCGACTTCTACGGTTTCGAGGCCGAGGCCGCCTACGCCCTGTGGCAGGACGGAGATCGCAAACTGTCGCTGGAGGGGGCGGCCGACTATGTCCGCGCCGACACGGACCTGGGTCCGGCCGCGCGCATTCCGCCCTGGTCGGCGACTGCCCGTCTGGCCTGGACCTCGACGCTTTGGGACCTGACTGGCGAAGTGCGCCACGTCGGCGAACAGGACAGGCTGGCGGAAGGCGAACTGCCGACCGACGCCTATACGCTGGTCAATCTGCGCGGGGCGGTTCGGCCGTTCGCCGACAAGGACGTCACCGTCTTCGCCGAGGCGCACAATCTGACGGACGAGGAGGCGCGCGAGCATACCTCCTTCCTGAAGGACATCGCGCCCCTGCCTGGGCGCAACCTGCGGATCGGCGTCTCCTACGCCTTCTGACCGGTTCCTGATCGGGGCCGTTTGCCGCTGAGGCGGGCTTGGGCTAGAAGGCCCGCCTCATTCCACTCCAAGAGCGCCTGGCTCCTCATGACCGATACGAACAACTCGCCGCTCGAAGGCAACGTCCTCTTCTATACGAAGCCGGAACCGCTGGACCCGACCCTGCACGGCGCGCTGGGCGTCAACGCCGCCGACAAGCCCTACGCCTTCGTCGGCCAGACCAACATCGTGCCGCTGACGGTGACCGAGTTCGCCGCCGCCGCCCTGTCCTATCCGGTGATCTTCACCGGTGAGAACCGCCAGCCGGTCGTGGTCATGGGGCTGCGCCAGGGCGAGAACCTGTTCGTGGCGGACGACGGCGACTTCCGCCCCGACGCCTACATCCCCGCCTATGTGCGCCGCTATCCGTTCGTCTTCGCCGACGACAAGCAGAATCAGCGCCTGATCCTGTGCATCGACCGCGGCGCCTCGATCGTGGCCGAGGGCGGCCAGAACCCGCTGTTCGTCGAGGGCAAGCCCAGCGACTACACCAATATGGCGATGGAGTTCTGCAACAACTTCGAACAGGAGCGTCAGCGCACCGAAGCCTTCGTCAAGCTGATCCAGGACCTGGACCTGCTGGACGTGCGTGAAGCCGTCTTCACCCCGCGCAACCCGGACGGCACGCCCGGCGCGCCCCAGAAGCTGGCCGAATATTACGCCGTGTCGGAAGACAAGCTGAGGGCCCTGCCGGCCGAGAAGCTGGCCGAGCTGCGCGACAACGGCGCCCTGGGCCAGATCTACGCCCATCTGGTGTCGCTGCTGGGCTGGGACCGCCTGATCGCCCTGGCCTTCCTTCGCCAGGCCCCGGCCAGCGTCAACTGAGCCTCGGCCTGACGTCAAGGAGAACGCCCGCCGGTCGCACCGGCGGGCGTTTTCAATTTCAGCGGCGGGAGAACAGGGCGCGGGTCAGGCAGGAGAAGACCAGCCGCCCGGCCTCGTCCAGCAGATCGTGCTGGGCGATGACGATGCCCTTTCCGTCCCCGACCGGATCCTTGCCCATGACGGTCATCCGGCCCCGCAGCAGCTCGCCCGGCGGCGGATTGCGCAGATAACGCAGCCCGTCGACGGCCAGGATCTTGGTCTGGGCCCAGGCGCCCGACTTCTCGGCCGCCAATCGGCTCCACAGGGCGTAGATCATCGCATCGGGCGCCCCATAGGCGGCGTCCCAGCCGGGCGCGAACCGCTCGACGAAGAGGTCGAGCGCTCCCGGATCGACCGCACAGGCCCCCAGGGGCACGACCTGCCCCGTCTCCAGATCCTCGAAATGGACGAGCAGGGGGTCGCTCATGGAAATCCTTCAGCCTGGTTCTTCGGAAACACGGACCAGCAGCTTGCCGTCGTGGTCGCCGGTGAACAAGCGGTTCAACGAGTCCACCGCGCCTTCCAGGCCGTCATCGACGTGGACCTTCCACTTCACCTTGCCCTCGGCCAGCCACGGACCCATCTCCGCGACCATTTCGCGGGCGCGAGGCGCATAGTCCAGAACCAGGAAGCCCTGGACATGGAGCCGATGGGTGATGATCCGGGCGAAGTTCGGCGACGGCGGCGCCTTGGTGGCGTTGTAGGATGAGACGAGGCCGCACACCGCCATCCGGCCGTGGACCTTGAGCCGGTTGAAGACGGCGATCATGATGTCGCCGCCGACGTTTTCGAAGTTGAGATCGATTCCGTCGGGCGCCAGCCGGTCCAGCGCGTCGCCGACGTCCTCGTTCTTATAGTCGATCGCCGCGTCGAACCCGAGTTCGTCGGTCAGCCAGGCGCATTTCTCAGGGCCGCCGGCGACGCCGATGACGCGACAGCCGCGCTGTTTGGCGATCTGGCCGGCGATCGAACCCACCGCCCCCGCCGCCGCAGAGATCACCATCGTCTCGCCGGCCTTGGCTTTCAGCACGTCGGTGACGCCGAAATAGGCCGTCAGCCCGGTCATGCCCAGGACCGACATATTGGCCGTCAGCGGCAGGCCGGGCGCCCGGTGCACGGGCCGAAGCCCGGCTTCGGGCACGACGGCGTAGTCCGCCCACCCACCGGCGGCGGGCATGACGACGTCGCCGACCTTGAACCGGTCCGACCGGCTGTGCTCCACCACCCCCAGGGTCAGGCCGCGCATGACCTCTCCCAGCCCCACAGGCGGCAGATAGCCTTCGGAATCGTTCATCCAGGTCCTGTTGGTGGGGTCCAGCGACAGATAGACGGTGCGGACCAGCACCTCGGATTCCTTCACCTCCGGCACGGGCGTCTCGACCAGCTCCAGGTCGCCGGGCTGAACCAGGCCCTTGGGCCGCTGACGCAGCACCCACTGACGATTGATCTTGGCGTTGGAAACCATGCGTCTCTCTCCGTGCGTTTTCTTTGAGGATCATCTTGGCCCTGCGCGCGGCGCGGGTCGAGGGCCGGGTTGAAAAGAAAAAGGCGGTCCAAGCGGACCGCCTTTGAAGTGGCATCATCGAGAATGAGGTGCGGAGGCGGCAGATTGGCTGTCGCCAATCTCAAGTCGGGGGGGCGTCGCCGCCTCCGCAGTCTCCTAACGGCGTGGGTGAACCCCGGTTCCCGACAACAGGCGGCTTTTTTTCGTGCCTGGCGCGAAAGATCCCGGGTAGGAACGCCGTTACTCAGGCGGCGTTGTGTCTGGTCATAAGCAACAGCCGGGACGCAGACCATGACGCACCAAGAACCGCAACCGAACAACGATCGTCTGGTCGATCGTCAGGGCGTAGATGCGCGCTCGGCTCGCCAGGGCCGATCCGGCAGCCGAATCCTGCTGATCCTTATCGCCTCCCTGGGCGGCGCGGCGCTTTTGCTGGGTCTGCTTTGGATGTTCAGCCAGGGCGGCCTGTCCCAGACCAACGCCAACGACGGGGACCAGGCGGTCGATGCGCGCGCCTTCAGCGGCGATGCTGCGACGCCGCCGGCCGCCGACGCGCCGACCGGCCCGAACGGCGAGCCGCAGCCCGTGCCGACCGGAGAGGCGGCGAACGTCAACGCCCCGACCCAGCCGTCCAGCTGATGTGAAAAAGCCCCGGCGCCGAGGCGGCCGGGGCTTCATCCGCGCCCTTGTCGGGCGCTGGGCGTCCAAGATTAAGCCGCTTCCTTGTGGCGCGACGGGTGGAAGAACAGGGCCTGGCTGATCGCCGCCTTCACCGTCTCGGGCTGGAAGGGCTTGGTGATCAGGAAGGTCGGCTCAGGCCTTTCGCCGGTCAGAAGGCGTTCGGGGAAGGCGGTGATGAAGATCACCGGCACGTCGATGTCCTTCAGGATGTCCTTGACCGCATCAATGCCGGAAGAGCCGTCGGCCAGCTGGATGTCGGCAAGAACCAGGCCGGGCTTGTGGCGAGCCACCGCCTCGACGGCCTCGTCATGGGTGGTCGCAGCCCCGGTGACGCGGTGGCCCAGTTCCTTCACCAGGCTCTGAATGTCGGCGGAGATGATGGCCTCGTCCTCGATCACCAGGACGTCGGTGGCCAGTTCGGCGTCGATGTCCGACTGGGCGTCGGCGATCAGCCGCTCGACGTCGCGGGGATCGGCCGAAAGGATCTGGGCCGCTTCCGAAGGCGTGAAGCCTTCCAGGGCCGTCAGCAGAAAGGCCTGGCGCGAGCGCGGCGCGATCCGCATCAGGCGACGCGAAGCCTCGTCGCGGCCGTCGCCCAAGGCGCCGATCTGAGAGCCGCTTTCCAACTGGGCGCCGGTCGAGGACCAGATGGCGTGGAAGACGTGATAGAGGGCGACGCGCGGCGTCATGTCCGGCGAGAGCTGCTGCTCTCCCGCAGCCAGCGCTTCGAGTGCGACCCGCACATAGTTGTCGCCGGTCGATTGATCGCCGGTGAGGGCCCGCGCATAGCGGCGGACATAGGGCAGATGCGGCGCAAGTCTGGCCAGAAGGCTCATGCTGGATAGTCCCCGACAGAGGCTGCGCGCCCGAGGATGGACGACAGCGATACAGAGGCTGAAAACGCCAAAGCCCCGATGCGGTTCCGCAGCGCTTGCGCTCTGTCGATTTTTATTACCGCATTTGAGGAACCCGGAGCCAGAGGGACCGTTAATGGACCTGCATTTCTGCACTGCAGTTGGGTGGGCGGTGTTCTGTCTATGATTGACTCTTCCGATTCCTCGCGGCGCAAGGGCGCCGGCAACACGGGGGAGGCGGGGCTCGAAGAAGCTCGCCTTCGTCAACAGGCCATCGGCGTCAAGCTGCGGCACATGTTCGACGAGGTGGTCAACGAGCCCGTGCCTGACGAATTCCTGGATATTCTGAAGCGCGCCGACGCCAAGGCGTCGGACGGTGGCGCATGAGCACGTCCCGATTGGGCGCCGCGCCCAAACCCGCCTCTGCGGATGATGAGGGCTTCAAGCGGGAACTGGTCCTGCTGATTCCGCATCTGCGCGCCTTCGCCCGCACCTTGACGGGCGATGCGACGGCCGCTGACGATCTGGCCCAGGACGCGATGATGAAGGCCTGGGACGCGCGCGCCAGCTACCAGATGGGCACCAACATGAAGGCCTGGACCTTCATGATCCTGCGCAACCAGTTCTATTCCGAGAAACGCCGGTCCTGGCGTCAGTCGCAGTTGGACCAGGAGGCCGCCGAGCGGACCCTGGTGGCGGTGGACGACCCCGAGGCGCCGGTGGCGCTGGACGAGCTGAGACAGGCCCTCAAGACCCTGCCGGAAGAGCAGCGCGAAGCCCTGATCCTGGTGGGCGCCGGCGGCTTCGCCTATGAAGAGGCGGCCGAGATCTGCGGCTGCGCCGTCGGCACGGTCAAGAGCCGCGTCAGCCGGGCGCGCCGCGCGCTTCTGACCACCTTGGAAAAGGGCGGATACAGCCGCGACGGCAAGGCCGCCGGGGACGCCATGCGCACCATTCTCGGCGAAGCCGACAGGCTGGCCGGCGCCCGGTCCTGAGCCTCGGTGAACCAGGCCGCCCAATCCGACGCCCCCGATCCGAGGCCTCGCCTGGGACCACGCTGGAATTCGGCCCGGTTCCAAGGCATTCGCTTCCGGCTGGGCACGGCCATGGCCTTGGCCCTGCTGCCCATACTGATCCTGATCGTCATCCAGACCCAGGCGGACTTCCGCCGGCAGGCGGATGATCGCCGCACGGATCTGCAACTGGCCGCCGAACGCAGCGCCGGCAGCGCCAAGGCGCGGCTGGACAGCGCCCAGGTTCTGCTGCGCGCGCTCAGCCCCGACGCCCTGGGCCCCTATTGCGCACCACGCCTGACCGCCCTGGTCGATCGGCTGGAGGGTTATGAGGGCCTTTATCGCCTGAGCCCGACGGGCGAGGCGGTCTGTTCCTCCGGACGTCCCGAGGGATTGCGGTCGGGCGTGACGCCGGCGGCGGGCTCGACCTGGTTCCAACGGCTTCGCCGCGGCGAGGATCTGGTGGTGGTTCGCGCCCCCGTCTACGCCGGCTATCCCGCCGCCCTGATCGTCGCCATCCGGGCCGAACGGCCGATGGGCCGGTTCGACGGCGCCATGGCGGCCGTCATTCCCCTGTCGGCGCTTCAGCCGGACACTCGCGATCCGGCCCTGCCCGACCAGTCCGAAGCGGCGCTGACGGACGCCGCAGGGCGGGTGCTGCTCGCCAGCGACCCCGCCGCCTTCCGCCTGTCGGACGGGGGCGACGTCACCGGCTGGGTGGAGCGCGCGCGAGACCAGGGCTCGGCCGTCTTCGCGGCGAAGGACAGCCAGGGCCAGCGCCGCGACTACGCCGGAGCGGTTCTGGCCGGGGGCGATCTCTACGCCCTGCTGTCGGCGCCGGCGCCGGGGCTGTTGTCCTGGGCGCGGCTCAATCCGATCGGCACCCTGCTTCTGCCCCTGGGCGCCTGGCTGACGGCCTTCGCCGCCGTCATGCTGCTGTCCGAGCGGATCTTCATCCGCTGGCTGGACTATCTGGAACGGATCGCCGCCCTCTATGCGCGCGGTCGCTTTTCGGTGCGGCCGCTCCAGGCCATGAACGCCCCGTCGGAAATCCGCGTCATGGCTCGGACCCTGGACGAAATGGCCGAGGCCATCACCCAGCGCGACCGGGAGCTGAACGCCTCCCTGGCCGAAAAGGACGCGCTGATGCGCGAAATCCACCACAGGGTGAAGAACAATCTGCAGATCATCTCCTCGCTTCTGTCGATGCAGCAGCGGGCCCTGACCGACGCCCCGGCCAAGGCGGCGCTGGGCGACACGCGCCAGCGGATTTCGGCCCTGGCCCTGATCTATCGCACCCTGTACCAGAGCGAGGACATCCGCCACGCCGACGCCCGCGACTTCCTGAACGAGCTGGTGGGCCAGCTCATCGCCGGCGAGGCGGTGCGCGGCCATGTGGTGGTCAGTTCGGTGGACGCCGATTCCCTCTATGTCGATCCTGACAAGCTGGCGCCCCTGGCCCTGTGGCTGGTCGAGGCCGTCAACAATGCGCAGAAGCACGCCTTCGCCGGTCGCGGCGGCGCGCTGAAGGTCCGCTTCCGGGTCTATGGCGAGACGTCCATTCTGGAAGTCGAGGACGACGGTCCGGGGGGCTCCGCCGCCGCCGAGGCGGGCGTGGGTCAGACCCTGATGGGCGCCTTCGCCAAACAGCTGCGGGGCGAGACTGAGTTCGTGGAGGCGCCGGGCGGCGGCTCCATCGCCCGCATGACCTTCGCCACGCCCGAAGCCCTGTCGCCCGCCGACCCGGCCGACAAGGCCTGAAGCCGGAGGGAACCGCCGCCGTGGCGTCGCGTTCCTAGGGCAAGACCGACAGACTCCCATGTCGGCTGAACCGGAGCCTTCTCATGCGTAAGATCTTTGTCCTGGTCGCCGCCGCCGCCGCCCTGACCACCGCCGCCTGCAACACCGTCGAAGGCGTGGGCCGCGACACCCAGGCCGCCGGCCAAGCCGTGACCGGCGCCGCCCAAGACGCCAAGAACTAAGCCGCCGCCGCCTCGCCTTCCCGACAGGCGAGCCGCATCGGACTTGCAAGGCCCCGCTTCGTCGGGGCCTTGTTCGTTTCGGGACAGCTTCAGGAGATTGATCGTGAACCAGACCGCCAAGAACGCCGGCCTCGCCCTGATGCGCCAGCACGCCCTGATCGCCGGCGAGCCGATCCCGGCGAACGGGTCAGGCATTGCGGTGGACGACCCCGCGACGGGCGAGGTGATCGGCCATGTCCCCGACCTGGGCGCCGCAGAGACGGACGCCGCGATCCAGGCCGCTGCCGAGGCCTTTCCCGACTGGTCGCGCGGCGATCCGCACAGGCGTGCGGCCTTCCTGCGCCGATGGGCGGCCTTGATCGACGACAATGTCGAGGGCCTGGGTGCCCTGATGGCCCTGGAGAACGGCAAGCCCTTCGAAGAGGCCAAGGGGGAGGTGACCTACGCCAACGGCTTCATCAAATGGTTCGCCGGCGAGGCCGAGCGGCTGATCGGCGAGACCCAAGACAGCCCGCTGGGCCATCTGCTGCTGACCTATCGCGAGGCGGTGGGGCCCTGCGCCCTGATCACCCCGTGGAACTTCCCGGCGGCCATGCTGACGCGCAAACTGGGACCGGCCTTTGCAGCGGGATGCACCGCCGTGGTCAAGCCAGCCAGCCAGACCCCGTTCACGGCCATCGCCCTGGCCGAGCTCGCCTATCAGGCCGGCCTGCCGGTCGGCGCCCTGTCGATCGTGACGGGCGAGGCGAGCGTGATCGGCAAGGTGCTGACGGACAGCCCCCTGATCCGCAAACTGTCCTTCACCGGCTCGACCGGCGTGGGCCGCAAGCTGGCCGAACAGTGCGCCCCGACCTTGAAACGGGTGTCGATGGAACTGGGCGGGGCCGCCCCCCTGATCGTCTTCGCCGACGCCGATCTGGACCTGGCCGTCGCCGAGACCATCAAGGGCAAGTTCAGGAACTCGGGCCAGACCTGCGTCTGCCCCAACCGGGTCTATGTCGAGCGGTCCGTCGCCGAGGCCTATGCCGAGAAGCTGGCGGCCGAGGTGGCGAAGATCAAGGTGGGCGCAGCCTTCGAAGAGGGGGTCAAGGTCGGTCCCCTGATCGAGGACAAGGCGATCGAGAAGGTCGAGAAACATGTGACGGCGGTGAGGGCCGACGGCGGGCGGGTTCTGACCGGCGGATCGCGTCATGAGTTGGGCGGCCGCTTCTTCCAGCCGACCGTGACCCTGGGCGGCGACGACGCCCTGTTCCGCGAGGAAGAGACGTTCGGTCCGATGATCCCGGTCTTCGCCTTCGACACCGAGACCGAGGCGCTGGACAAGGCCAACGCCAGCGAATTCGGCCTGGCCTCCTATCTGTTCACCCGCGACCTGGATCGGGCCATGCGGTTCAGCCGCCGCATCGAGGCGGGCATGTGCGGGGTCAACACCGGCCTGATCTCCACCGCCGTCGCCCCGTTCGGCGGGGTCAAACAGTCCGGCTACGGCCGCGAGGGCTCGATCCACGGCATAGACGAATATGTGGATGTGAAGACCGTGACCCTGGCGCTGAGATAGAGGTCAAGCCGCGTCGAAGGTCGTTTCCACCTCGGCGACCGTCCGAGCGATCCTCTGGGGTTCTTGATCGATCATCCGCAGAAACGCCAAGAGCGGCAAATCCGGCGATGACCGCGCCTGCTCCCAATCCCGCAGACGCGCCAGGCCGATCCGATAGGTGGCGGCGAACTGAGGCTGGCTCAGGCCGAGCCCCTCTCTGACCCGGCGCACCTCGCGCGCCACCGCCATCCGCATCAGGCGATCTGAATCCACCGGCGGGTTGTCCGCGTCGGAGACGGCGCCGACGGCTAGGACCTCATCCGACCGCCGGCCTGCGTCACGCAGCGCGCCTTCGTCCAGCGCGGGCGTCTGTCCCCGATTACGGGTGAAGGAAACTTGCTTCATAGGCCTTTCTTTCATGGGCGGTCGCCGCTCGGGCGGAGATGGTGCGGATCACGGCCTCTTCAGGTTCGGCGTAGACCACGACCAGCACCGTTTCTCCGACACGGCCGATGCACAGGCTCCTGTATTCGCCGTTGGAGAACTGATCGAAGTCCTCGAGCCTCCAGGGATCATCGAACACATAGGTCGCATCCTCGAAACGGACGCCGTGTTTGACGAAGTTGGATCGAGCCTTCCCGTCATCCCACTGGAAATGTAGTTCGTCCTCCACTCTTGCATCATACGGGTTTTCCGCACGGCCGCAACTAAATGGGCAGAACCCCGCGCTTGACCACCGATCGCATGGCCACGCTGGACGAGACCCGGTGGACGCCGGGCAGGCGCGTCAGGGTCTTGGCGTGGACCCGTTCCAGATCATCGACGTCGCGCACCACCAGACGCAGCAGATAGTCGGCGCCGCCGGTCATCAGATAGCATTCCATCACCTCGGGCGCGGCCGCCACCGCCTGTTCGAAGGCGCTCAGCGCCGCCTCGGACTGGGACGACAGGGTGACGGTGACGAAGACGCTGATCGGCAGGCCCACGGCCCGTTCGCTGATCACGGCCGCATAATGATCGACCACGCCGGCCGCTTCCAGCGCTCGCAGCCGGCGCAGGCAGGCGCTTTCGGACAGGGCCACCTGACGGGCCAGGTCGGCGTTGGTCATGCGGCCGTCCTGTTGCAGCAGACGGAGCATCTTCCTGTCGGTTCCGTCCAGTTCGACGGCGGAAACGGTCTTCATGGGCCAACCTCTTCGCAGAAAATTCGCATGTACGGCGATCAGGCCCTGAAATGAACAGGATTCTGCGTTCGGCTCGGCGCTATATGTGCCGTCTGCGATCCGCCCAGGAGAGGCGGAGGTTTGAACCCATCACGGAGAGGCCCCATGCGAGTCGGCGTTCCCAGCGAGATCAAGAAGAACGAACACCGGGTCGGCCTGACGCCGACGGCGGTGCGCGAATATGTGGCCCACGGCCATTCGGTCTCGGTCCAGACCGGCGCCGGCCTGGGCGCCGGCTTCACCGATGCGGATTACGAGAAGGCCGGCGCGACCCTGGTCCCCGACGCGGCGACCGTCTTTGCCAACAACGACATGATCGTGAAGGTCAAGGAGCCGCAGAAGGTCGAGTGGGAGATGCTGCGCGAGGACCAGATCCTCTACACCTATCTGCACCTGGCGCCGGATCCGGAACAGACCAAGGGCCTCCTGGCGTCGAAATGCGCGGCCGTGGCCTATGAGACCGTGACCGATGCGCGCGGCGGCCTGCCGCTGCTGGCGCCCATGTCCGAAGTCGCCGGTCGGATCGCCGTCTTCTCGGCGGCAGAGACCCTGTTGAAGCACAACGGCGGCATGGGTCTGCTGTTCTGCGGCGTGCCGGGCGTGGCGCCGGCTCGCGTGCTGGTGCTGGGCGGCGGCGTGGTCGGTCTGAACGCAGCGCGGATGGCCATGGGCCTGGGCGCCGAGGTGGTGGTGCTGGAGCGCTCGATCCCCCGCATGGCCTATATCGACGAAGTCACCAACGGCCGGGTCATCACCCGCTATTCCTCGATCGGCGCGATCGAAGAGGAAATCGTCAAGGCCGATGTGGTGATCGGCGCCGTCCTGGTGCCCGGCGCCTCGGCGCCGAAACTGGTCAAGCGCGAACATCTGGCCAAGATGAAGCCCGGCTCCGTGCTGGTCGACGTGGCCATCGACCAGGGCGGCTGTTTCGAGACCTCGCACGCGACGACCCACGAAGACCCGACCTATGTCATCGACGGCGTGGTCCACTATTGCGTCGCCAACATGCCCGGCGCCGCGCCCCGCACCAGTTCCGAAGCCCTGAACAACGCCACCCTGCCCTTCGGCCTGGCCCTGGCGGATCACGGTCTGGAGGCGCTGAAGAAGGACCCGCACCTGGCGCGCGGCCTGAACGTTCTGAAGGGCGAGATCACCTATCCGGCGGTCGCCCAGGCTCTGGGCATGGACTGGAGCGATCCGTTCGGCGTCTGGGCCAAGGGATGATCCGAGACCTTCCCCCGCTTGCGGGGGAAGTGTCAGGTCGTGGCGCGCAGCGACACGCCTGACGATGGGGGGAGTGTCGCGATACTCCCCTCTCCGACCCTTGATCGCTGCGCGATCGACGGGCCACCTCTCCCGCAAGCGGGAGAGGGACTGATGGCGCCTGTGATTCGCCGTCGTCTTTTGGCATAAGCCCGCGATGAAGTTCCTCGACCAGGCCAAGATCTATATCCGCTCCGGCAACGGCGGCGCGGGCTCCGTGTCGTTTCGACGCGAGAAATTCATTCCCAACGGCGGCCCCGACGGCGGCGACGGCGGCAAGGGCGGCGACGTCTGGATCGAGGCGGTCGAGGGGCTGAACACCCTGATCGACTATCGCTACCAGCAGCATTTCAAGGCCCAGACCGGCCACCACGGCCAGGGCCGCCAGATGCACGGCGGCAAGGGCGAGGACGTGGTCCTGAAGGTGCCGGTCGGCACCCAGGTGCTGGACGAAGACAAGGAGACGGTGCTGCTGGACATGGATACGCCCGGCAAGGTCGAGCTGCTGCTGAAGGGGGGCAATGGCGGCTGGGGCAATGTCCGCTTCAAGGGACCGACCAACCAGGCGCCCGCCTACGCCAACCCCGGCCAGGAGGGCCAGGAGCGTTGGGTCTGGCTGAGGCTGAAACTGATCGCCGACATCGGCCTGGCGGGCCTGCCCAACGCGGGCAAGTCCACCTTCCTTTCGGCGGCCAGCGCGGCCAAGCCCAAGATCGCCGACTATCCCTTCACCACCCTGGCGCCTAATCTGGGCATGGTGGACCTGTCGCCGACCGAACGGTTCGTCATCGCCGACATCCCCGGCCTGATCGAGGGCGCCAGCGAAGGCGCGGGCCTGGGCACCCGCTTCCTGGGCCATGTCGAACGCTCGGCCAGCCTGATCCATCTGATCGACGGCACGCAGGAGGACGTGGTCCAGGCCTATCACATCATCCGGGGCGAACTTGAAGCCTATGGCGAAGGGCTGGCGGACAAGGCCGAGATCCTGGCCTTGAACAAGATCGACGCCCTGACGCCCGAAGAGCGCGAGGAAAAGGCGGCGGCCCTGGAGGCGGTCGCGGGCCGTCGGCCCATGCTGGTGTCGGGCGTGTCCGGCGAGGGCGTGCCCGCCCTGCTGCGCGCCGCCTGGGCCGAGGTGAAGAAGACCCGGGGCGCCCTGGGCGGGGACAGCGAGGCGGATCAGGTCTCGGGCTGGCAGCCCTGATTGACGGCGGCCGCGCGCCCGACAGATGTGGCGCGCGCACGTCACCCTGAGATTTCGGCGATCTGGGTCTGCGTGAATGAAGCGGACAACGGTTTTCGATGCTATGCGTTAACCGTGCCAACGGTGAAGCTGGAGCACCCCGCCTGATGCGTCGTTTCTTGATATGGTCGGTTCTGGCCGCCCTGGTCGGTCTGGTTTTGGCCGGGACGGGCTATTGGGCCTATTGGAACTTCTATTCGCGCTTCCAGCCCGTCACCATCACGCGCAATCAGGCCCAGATTCAGCAGCTGCTGGACGAGGCTTCCTGGGTCTCGGGCGGCGGCGGGGGCGACCCCCTCTATGTCATCGGCTATCGCGACAGCGCCTCGACCCAGCGTTACGTCCGCGAAGAGATCGACAAGCTGAAGGCGGCCGGGGTGGAGCCCCGCATCATCCTGTTCGCCCGGGCCGACCGGGAAGGCGCAGCCCAGTCCACGGCGGCCGAACGGGCCACCGTCGCCGAACTGTGGCTGACCCGCGACTGGTCGCTGTACCAGCGCTGGATCCAGACACCCGCGCGAGAATGGACGGCGGCCGGCATTCCGGCGGCCGACGGCAATCTGGCCCGCGCCGCCGTGGTCGAGGCCAGTCGTCAGTTCGACGCCCGCCTGACCGAACTGCTGAAGGACGCAGGCGTGCAGATCACCTATCCGCTGGTGCTGTGGCGGGATCGGGACGGATTCCTGAAGGCCTGCGGCTGCGCCGACAGCCGCGCCTGGCCGTTCATCCGCGATGACCTGAACGCGCCGGATCGGGTCGGGACGGCCACGCCCGATGCGGACGCCGCCTCGGCGCCTTACGGCGGTGAAACGCCCGCTCCGGGCTCGGATCCCTCCGCCCTGCCCTATCCGAACCTGCCGGCCATTCCGCCGGCCGCCACACCGCCTGGAGCCGCTCCACAGGCTCCTGGCGCGCCGACGCCGGGCGCCCAGGGTTCGGCCCCCAATGGGCAGGCCCCCGACCGAACGCCGCCGCCCCGCGCCGCGCCGACGCCCAAGACCCAGGACGACAGCACCTTTTTCTGATCGGACTCCCGCCCCTTCAAGCCGCCTTCACACCGCCCGGCAGGCCGCGATCAGCCGATCCACGTCCGCAGCGTCCTGATAAAGGCCGAAGCCGAAGCGGATCACGTCGTCGCGGACGTCCGTCACCACCCCCGCCGCCAGCAGGGTCGCGCGCCACGCCTGGGCGTTGGGATGACGCAGGGCCAGGAACCGGGCGCGCGTCCCGTCGCCGACGACGGGGTTCAAAATCTCGGCCTCGCCGAAAACACCCGCCTCGCCCGCACCGACCGCCGCCTGGAACTGCAACGCCAGCGCCCGGCCGTTTTCGGCGACGTCCTCCGTCGTCAGCCCCGCCTGGCTCAGCATCCCGCGGGCGGCGTTGAACCGGTACAGGGCCGAACTGTCGAAGGTGGCCCCCCAGAAACGGCCGCCGTCCGAGCGATACTGAACCCCGCCGGGCGGCCCCGACAGATCCCCGAACTCGGCGAACCAGCCGGTGATGACGGGCCTGGGGCCGAAACCGTCGGGCGCGTGCAGGAAACAGGCGCCCTCGCCCGCCATGGCGTACTTATAGCCGCCGGCGACATAGAAGACCCGGTCCGCGACGCCCGACAGGTCGGTCGGCGTGGCCATGAAGCCGTGATAGCCGTCGATCAGCACCCAGGGGCCCTCCGGCCGGGCCAGCGCCGCCAGGGCCTCGATCCGGTCGAACAGCCCCCCGGTGCGGAAGAAGACATGGCTGACGACGATCCAGTCGTAGCCGCCGCCCTGGGCCGCCGCAGCGAACCGCTCTGCAAAGGTCTCGAACGGGGCCAGGGGCACGCGCGTGACGACGGCCTGGCCCGCCTCCTCCCACCGGTCGGCCTGGCGACGGAACGAGTGGAACTCTCCGTCCGTCGACAGGATCCGCACGGGCCGGCGCTCGATCGCCGAAAAGACCCGCAGCAGCAGATCGTGAGTGTTGGGGGCGAAGACCAGGCTGTTCGGGTCGGGAAGCCCCAGTTCGGCCGCGACCTCCGCCTGGGCCCGGGGAATGACCTCGCCGAAGATCAGATCCCATTTGCGATCGGCGTGCAGATTGGCGTCGAGCCAGGCCTGCTGCTGCGCCTCGAATGAGGCGTCAGGCCACAGATGGTGGCTGTGGGCGGCGAAATGCAGGCGCTCAGGCGCCAGGGACAGGGCGCGTGAAAAGAGGGCTTTGAACGACATGGGCGCACCATGACGGCTTCGACCCCGAACGTCGAGATCAGCGCGCCCGCCGGAGCCCCAACATCCCCAGCCAGCCGCCGCTGGTCAGCAGGGCCACGTCCAGCAGGGCCAGGGGCAGGGGCGTGGGGACTGGCGCGGCGATGAAACGGGCCTTCCATTCGGGGCCGAACTTGCCCTTGTAGCTGCGCAGACCCTGGAAGCCGTAAAGGGCGCCGCCCTCTTCGAACACCAGGGCGCCCACCCGCGCGAAGACAGGGGCGATGCGGCGATCCTCCAGCCCCGCCAGGGGCGCCATGCCCAGGTCGAACTCGGCGATCCCCTCGGCCTTGGCCCATTGGACGCAGCGGGTGAACAGATAGTCCATGACCCCGTGCGGGGCGTCGGGCGTATAGCGCATCAGATCCACCGCCGCCTCGCCCGGCGTGACCAGAAGATTGGCGAAGGCCACGATCCGGTCGCCCTCGCGCATCACCGCCAGCGGCGTCAGGTCCAGATAGTCGATGTCGAACCGGCCCAGAGAGAAGGCCTTTTCGGCCCCGTTGTGCATGGCCAGCCAGGCGTCCGAAATGGCGCGCAGTTCGGCCTCCAGAGGCCGGGCTGACCCGGGCGGCAGGACTTCGAACCGCGCCCCTTCCCGCTCGGCCCGGTTCAGGGCCGTGCGGAGGTTCTGCTTGCCCTTGCCCTCGGTGGTGAAGGTTTCCGTGCGGATCACCGCCGTCTCCCCGACCTTGCGAAGGGCCAGGCCCATGGTCGCCAGTTCGCCCAATATGTCGTCGCCGACGGAATAGAAGACCGCCGAACCGCCGTAGCTGTCGGCCATTTCGGCGAAGGCCCAGAGCAGCTCCTGCCGCTCCGCCATCAGGCCGGCGGGTTCGCCCATGGCGATCCAGCGCCGCCCGCGCACGCGATAGGCCAGGAAGCTGCGGCCCGACGGGCTGAACAGCAGGGCCTTGTCGCCCAGCATGGCCAGCCAGGCTTCCGGGGCGGCGGCGTCGGCCGTCTCCAGCGCCTGACGCGCGCGTTCGATCTCCTCGCGCGACGCCGGGCCGTGGCTGTCGGCGCCGGGCGAACTGAGCAGAGACCGGCCTGCGACCAACAGGGTCAGCAGGGACAGGATCAGCCCGGCCCGCAGGAAGCCGGAAGCCTGGCGATCGACCAGGAAACGCCACCACAGTTCGTCCGAATAGGCCACGTCCCGATAGGCGAAAAACCCCAGCCACAGCATGGAGATCACCACGGCGATCAACAGCAGCAGCCAGCCCGGCCGCAGAGGCTCGCTGAGACGCGAACGCCGGTTGAAGGCCGAACGGCACGGCACCAGCAGGACAGCCACGAGGATCAGATCGATCGATTCCCGCCAGTCCAGCCCCTTCAGCAGAGAAAAGACCGCCCCCGCCGCCAGGGCCGCCATCGCGGCCCAATAGGCGCCGCGCCTGCGCCGCCACAGGCCCGCCGACAGCAACAGCAGGATAAAGCCGGCGATGCTGGCCATGAAATGCGACAGGTCGATCAGTATGGGCGAGACGACGCCCGTCAGCAGGCGCAACCGCTCGTCGAACTCGGGCGTCACCGCCGAGATCAGCATCAGCGCCCCCGCGCCGAAGGCGAGGACGGCGAAAACCTGGGGCGTCAGCTCATAGGCCAGCCCGAGCAGCCGCCGCACGAGCCGAGGCCCATAGATGTTCTTCTGGCTCACAGAGCCCCCCGATTCGCCTTTTCCGCCCCATCATAGACCAAGACTCGTCCAACCGGGGCGGGTCCAAGGTCATTTAGAGGCGCGTGAAACAATCCGTAACACGGCGGGTTTGGTCGATGCGGGCGCCGGGCCCGCTTGTACGAGGGTATAGTCCCATGAACATCAAGACCGCTTTTCTGACTAGCGCCGCCGCCGCCTTTCTGATCGCCGCGCCGGCCCTGGCCCAAGACGCCGCCTCGACCCCGCCGGCCTCTCCAGACGCCGCGGCCGCAGCTTCGAGCCAACAGAGCCTGCAACTGACGCCGGGCGTCTCGGTGCAAGGCCCTGACGGCGAGCTGGGCAAGCTGGAAGGCGTTCAGACCAACGCCTCGGGCGCTCAGGAGCTGACTGTCCGCGGCGCGGACGGCCAGGTTCGCGCCGTGCCGCTGAACGGCATTCGCCAGGAAGGCGAAGCCGTTAAGGTGGATTACACCAAGGCTGAGTTCGACGCCGCAGCCGCCATCGAGGGCGAGGCTTCCGCCACCCCCGACGCGACGACGCCGCCCGCTGACGACGCCATGACGTCCCCGACCGCGCCCGAGCCGACGACTGCGCCCGACGCGGCGGAACCGACGCCGCCGACCCTGCCCGCCGAGCCGGCGCCGACTGAACCGACGGACCCCGCGACCTCGAGCGATCCGACGACCCCGCCGACCAGTCCCCAGGGCTGATCGCGGCAAGCCTCTGAAGGCTTGATCCTGGAAGGCGGTCGGCTCAGCCGGCCGCCTTTCCTGTGTCGGTGATCCGAGCCGGACAAAAAGAAGGGGCGGTTCCTGCGAACCGCCCCTTCGTCTTATATTGCCTTAAGTCGGGGGTCAGGCGCGACGCTTGACCAGGCCCAACAGGAACAGAAGGATCACGGCGCCGATGGTGGCGACGATGGTCGAACCGATCCAGCCGCCCCAGCTGATGCCCAGGGCGCCGGCGATGAAGCCGCCGATCAGGGCGCCGATGACGCCGACGATCAGATTGGTGATCAGGCCGTGGTTACGACCCATGATCTGTTCCGCGAGCCAGCCCGCGACGATGCCGATGATGATCCAGGCGATAATGCCCATGAGTTTGGTCCCTTCCTTCAAAAGCCAAGCTGCCGACTAAATGCGTCCGCCCCGATCGGGTTGCGCAACCCCGTCCCGATTCCCGGACAGGGGCCGCCAGCCCTTGCGAAGCCCGATTCCGGCATGGCGATTGCGAGGTTTCGGGCGAGCCGTGCCAATTCGGGACGGGTTGCAGATGAGGAATTGGGGGCCATGGCCACCGACATCGATCTCCACCTGGGCCGCCGTCTGCGGCGTCGCCGTCGCCTGCTGGGGCTGACGCAACAGCAGTTGGCCGTGCAGGTGGGCATCCGCTTCCAGCAGATTCAGAAATACGAATGCGGCGCCAACCGCATCTCGGCCGCCCGCCTGTGGCAGCTGGCCCAGGCGCTGGAGACGCCCGTCAGCTATTTCTACGACGGCGTCGCCGAAGCCCTGGAGACCAAGGGCGGCCTGCCCACGGCCCAGGAGGTCTTCTCGCGCAAGGAGACCCTGGATCTGATCCAGGCCTATTATCAGCTGGAAGAGCGGCCGCGCCGCCGCCTCCTGGACCTGGCCAAGTCGCTGCACGACTCAAAGGACGTCGCCGCCTGATCTGACGCCTCAGCCGGGCCCCTTTCGGTTCCGTCCCGACCGATCATGCTCTAAGAGCCGCGCATGACCGAGTTCGAATCCTTCGCCGTGGAACTGGCGCACGCAGCCGCGCGCGTCACCCTGCCCTTCTTCCGTTCCGACATCGGCCATGAGGACAAGGGCGGCGCCAAGGGGTTCGACCCCGTGACCGAGGCCGACAAGCAGGCCGAGGCGGCGATCCGCCGCCTGATCGCCGAACGCTATCCCGACCACGGCGTCATCGGCGAGGAATACGGCGAGGACCGGCCGGACGCCGAACATGTGTGGATCCTGGACCCCGTCGATGGGACGCGGGCCTTCATCTCGGGCCTGCCTCTGTGGACCACCCTGATCGCCCTGCGCACCGGCGGCAAACCGACCGTGGGCGTGATCGCCCAGCCCTATCTGGACGAGATCTTCATCGGCGGCCCGTCCGGCGCCCGGCTGCTGCGCGGCCAAACCGAGACGCCTTTGGCCGTGCGGGCGTGCGAGCATCTGACCGAGGCCGTCATCTCGACCACCGATCCGAACATCTTCAACGGCGCCGAACTGGGCGCCTGGACCCAGGTCCGCGCCGCCGCCCGCCTGGCCCGCCTGGGCTGCGACGCCTACGCCTACGCCATGGTGGCGGCGGGCAGGATGGACCTGGTGGCCGAAACCAGCCTGAAACCCTGGGACTGGTCCGCCCTGGTCCCGGTGATCGAGGCCGCCGGCGGCCGGGTGGTCAACTGGCGCGGGGAGGCGCCGGACGGGAGCGGGCAGATTTTGGCCGTCGGGGATGAACGGCTGATTGATCAGGCGCTGGTGACGCTGAGGCGGGCGGCGGCCTGAGCAACGGAAGTCGGGATGTCTGCGAGGGGTGGTTAGCTGAACTTTGATCGCCTAACGTCGCGCCGCCCGTTGGAGGCAATGACCATGGATTTCACCTACGCTGCGGCGTTTGTCCTTTCCGTCGTCGTCGGGCTTACAAGCGCGCTGATTTTTATCGGCCGGAAGGGTCGCTCGTACTGGCGGTTCACCTTGATTACCTTGCTTGTTGCCGTGCTTGCCGACTTTGCGCTCCTCCTGGATTGGGGCCATGCGAGCGAGATGACCGCCGCGTTCCTGCTAATGGATGCCGCCTTCTTCTCGGCGTATGGATTGGCCGGTGACGTGACCCCCGTTTCTCATCCAGCCATAACGAGAGTCCTTTGGTGATCTGAACTGGGGTTGGTGGGGTTGGCAAGAGGCCGGTCAGCGTAGCCTCCAACCAGCGCAGCGGACCGGCCGATCTGTCCGGTGAGCGCCTCTGCGTAAGCCTGCGGCGTCAGCCATCCCAGCTGTGAGTGCGGCCGGGTTTCGTTATAGTCGCGCCGCCAGG
>JAESGV010000175.1_pt1 | contig 46405 bp, 32 predicted proteins | sample 9269781 | NCBI WGS metagenome assembly JAESGV01 (sample SAMN15741586, study PRJNA653496) | algae metagenome | isolation source: Tildeniella torsiva UHER 1998/13D and co-occurring heterotrophs from... | place: Slovakia: Slovak Paradise National Park, Hrabusice, Kosice Region | collected 2000-01-01
TGGGTGATAACTTTAACGATTGTGCTCCACCTTTATCATCTCCAACTACAATTATTGGTTCCACTGGATTAAACGACAAATGAGTAAGTTTCATCTTTTTCACTACAAATTGGTGACATAACGAGTCATGTTTGTTGATACTAAGATCAAATACGTGTACTTTTCCATTATCGGTAACAGCAGCAAACGTAGTAGATGAATATGGTGCCCATGCTACATCACCAACGCTGCTACCTAGCTCGAACGTCATCAGTGGTGTTTTGTAGTTTTGATCCCATAGTTTTACAGTCCAGTCGGCACTAGCTGAGAGGAATACGTTGTGATGGAAATAGTTCCACTTCACAGCATACACAGTCATATTGTGACCATCGTAAGTTTGCAGATACTGCGAGTTGTATGCTTTTGAGCAAGCATGTATCTTTCCCTCTTCAGTTCCAACTATGAACAAATGGTCTGATTTCTTATTGAAATCAAAGCATGTGCCTCCAGCTAGACCTACTAAATAATCATCTGTTTGTTTTGGAGGTTCTGGATGCTCTTCGCCATTAAGTTGAGGTGCTTCAATCTTGAGGAGCATAACATCTGTACATTGTAGTTCATTCTTGGACAATGTCCAATTTGTTACTCTTCCATCACTACTAACAGAAAAGAAAGATAGTGCTTGGGTAATCGCTTCTTGTTGCCAAGCTACTTGCCAAACAACATCGCTATGCTTTCCTGTCTTCACCGTTGAGAGTATTAGCGGCTTATTCTGCTTTTGCCGGACATCAAATATCATTACAGTACCATCATATAATCCTACAGCTAGTAACGAAGAGTGTTTTGGATGAAAGTCTAAACACATGACTCCAGTCTCAGTAGTAAATACAAACTCGGGGAATGAGGGGTTCTTCAGTGAGAAGCAGCATATAACGCCACCACCTTGCTTCATAAAGTCATAACTACCATAACCAACAGCAAAGAGATCGCGGTACTGCGGATTCCAACATATAGCTGTAACTTGCTTCTTTCCCGCTTTCTCATTTGAGAATCTCCAAAGCGGTAGAACAGAGCCACTTGGAGGATCCCTAAAGTCATCGCTGGGATCATTCCAGAATTTGAAATCTTCTAGAATCTCATCATGGCTGTTTTGATTAATCATTCTTTCCATTAGTTGAGTAGAACGTGCCATGCTCTCGCTATGTATAATTTCTTGCGCAGTTTTCTGTCTATCTTTCTTCTTTTCGTCTTTATCGAATCCGCCCTTCTTGCTTTGTTTGGCAGACTTCTTCTGCTCTTCAAAGTACTGTTGATACGAATCATAGATTTCCCATTGTGTTGCTGTTGCGCAAAATTCCATTGATGGAGGTGGTTCTGACAGTACTACTTGTTCCCTAGTAGGATTGTTAAAGGTTTGAGTAGCACGTTCAGAAAAGTTAAACTGGTTATACACTTGTTTAGGATCGATTTCCGCTTCGCTTATTGGTGCCGATTGTGCACCATCTGTTTGAGTTTGTGCTTCTTCTTGCGCTCTGTGAAGGAGCGCGATCTTCTTCTTTTCCTGTTCTTCGCGCTGAAGCCGTGCTTCTTCTCCATTCTTTAAAATTAAACTTCCATCGTCAGCGAAGTGGAAACAGGTTTGTTCTACAGTATGATCGTGCTTATACTGCATTTCGTCTTTGTTGTAGTTGAATCGAACAATGTTTTCAGGCGCATTTGGGTTTTTTGCTTCGAGAATACGTTCAATTATCATTTCTTGTTCTTCTTCCGTAAGATTCAATTTGTCTGGTGCTGGAATAATTTTTTTTGGCTGTGGTTTAGCATGTGTCGAAATCTACTTACTATATCCCAGTCATTCCCCTCCACTTTTACATGATGCTCGTGCCCATCCCCACTTTCTGCGCCACCCTCTCCGCCTGGTGTTTTATTTCGTTTTTTTCGAGGAGCAACAGATAGCTTGGCACCTCTTGTTGTCTTCATAGATACTAGCTGGTTATGTTTTTAGGCGCCAAGTTGGTCAACTATTTTCAGAGCAAATGTTAGATGTTGTGCATGTTCTTATTACGATACGCACGATCTATCTTGTTATATCAGCTGTCATACTGCCAAGTACATTATCCTTTTATTGTTTTGTAAACTGTCAGGAAACCAAACAAGGTGAGCATCAACAAAGACGAAAACATGTCTGACTCTGAAAATGACGAACACAATACTAAGTATGAAACAGATGAGGATGCGCCTCCACGTAAAAAATATAAGAGAAGCACAGAAGAATTCAACCTAGTACATGAAGATGCACTTGATATGAAAGAAACAGCTGGTACCTTGTACTACATACTTTTGGAAAATTTCATGTGCCATGAAAGATTAGAAATTTATTTCAACAAGCGCATTACTGTATTGTCAGGTTCAATGCACACAGGTAAAAGTGCAATTGTCACAGCCATCGATGCTTGTTTTAACGGCTCAGACAGTAAGTCAGTGATAAAGGTTGGCAGAGATTGGGCGAGGGTCACTGTTACACTTCGCAACAAAGGACAAGCAGCATACAAGACCGAAAGATATGGCGACTATATCACTATTTCTCGCAAATTTACATACTCGAAGGCAAATTGGCCACTCAGTGTTAATAACAAGTATGTAGGCACTATCTCCAATCTTGAAAAATATTTTGGTTTTTCAATAGAACACCAAAACACAATTATTGATGGCACTACATATTGATTCATACACTTTCGTTGAGAGAGCATTAGGATTGTTGGGACTAGAAGCAGATTTTGCAACAATAGGCAATGCCTGCGAACAAGTTTCTAGGAAGATAGCCAGAGAGGAAATAGATCTTCAAGAGAAGAAAAAAGTACTGGATGATGCGACTAACATGGATGTTCTTCAGCGCAAACTCGAAAAGATTCAATTACTAATTGTGTATGCTACAGGAAAGAAGCTTTACACTGACGAAATGCAACAGGGTGCGCTTCGTATCCATTTGGAAGCAATTAATAAAAATCTTCAAGAGGTAGGATGTGATCAAAAAGAACTTGATGAATTGAAAACAAATGATGAGTATGCGCAAGAAATGGTACAAGTCAGGGAGGAACTCATGCAAACTCGCAAACGATTCAATGGAAAAAGTTACTTTGATATCGAGCTAGACTATAAGCATAGAGAGAGATTGCTAGCTGATAAAAAGGCTCGCGTGGAGCGCGCTAGAAACCAGCTTCAACTTGATCTTGCGTTCCTCGCCACGACACGTAAATCGTGTCAACAATTAGTTGGTTCATTTTTTGAGAAGTATTTAGCTGGCGTTAATTACTCTGGTGAACTCGTTTTTGACAACGATACCAAAGAAACTGCAACAGAGATTTATTCTGGCGAGGAGAAGGTTCACATACCTTACGCACTTGAAGCGTTCATATTTTCTGTTTGGAAAAGAACGGAAAAGCCAATAAGGATCATGTACGGACCAAGTGAGTTTCTAAGAAGCACCAACACGATTGAAATGGCGCTAGATATGCTTGGAACAGCAGGACAGCTCATTGTTTTTACCCAAGATTTTGTTCCTCCAGTACACAGTAGCGTTAAGGTAGTATTATTGGAATTGCCAATCCATTTACACCCGTTTAGCAGTTTCAAGGACATTGAGATCGTCACCCAATGCTAGTAAATACAATATTTATTTCAAACAAATGAGCTTTGCGATACAATAATAAAATCTTAGGGTAATTATCCTACTTTGCTGTCTTTCCAAGTAGATAGTAAACCCACGTGGTAGGATTGTCTTTACACGTAACTGTAAGCTTGGCATGAACACTCGCACCTCCATCGCCTCTCTTTGGTGATGCAAGTACATCTTTATGCATAGTAGAAGTATTCTGTGGTGGTACACCTTTGAACGAAATCGTAACTTGTTGCTTTTGTTTCGAAGCCAGTGAAATCGAATCAGGTTTGATACTAAAAGCACTCGGCGTATCAACAGTAAACTTGAAATCAGCCTTGTTGTTCAGCACATTCTTGAATTGAATCACTGCTGTTCCATTACTCAAAATTTCTATAGGTCCTTGTGGAGCAGGTGCCGTACAGTGTCCAAAGAGTAAAAATACATATTCTCCACCTTGTTTGCTCGACAACACTAGTTTGTCTTTACAATCTCCAAGTACAGATGGTTCATACGCAATATCCATACTTTCTTCAGTGCCATCAGGTCCTGTAGCAGGTTGCACTTTAATTACACCTTTACTACCTTGTTGCTCCACCAATGAAAAATTATTCGATTGTAACTTGATAGCATATTCGATTGGTGATTGACTCCAGTAATTGATAAATCGTATCGTTTGCGTTTGTGAGTTTCCAAGTGATACTTTGAAATGTACATTCTTTTCAGGTCCTGTTGGTGTACCTGTCAACTTGAGTTTGTATGGGAATTGACCAAGTTCATCGTTTTGAATTACTAAATCTCGTTCTTCATCCGTTTCGACGGTTAGTGGTAGATATACAACTTCTACTTTTCCTGTGCGATTTGCAGGTATGACTAGTGGTTGGTCTAATGGTGGTGTAATGAATAAATGCTTCAAATTGGCACACTTGATGTTCAATTTGGTTTCACGATTCAATGGATTGTCTATGGATATTGTTTGACTAACTCGTTGCCTTATTCGTGATTCAAACTGTAACACTTTGACTAATTTGCTTGGTTTCACGGTATACTTGATGTTGTAAAATACAAACTCTTTGGTTGACTCATTTAAGAACGTAACTTTTCCTTCGTATGAACCTTCTTTAAACGGCAAGAACATTAACTTGTATTCTCGCTTACTCATGCTTGGTACATCAATATAGTTTGGTACAGCCGTTAACTGATTCGGTGGTTCAACTTTAAAGTCATCTGTAATCACGCGGAATCGTTGTGCTTCTTCTAACCAATTTTCCAACCATAAATGTTCAACGTGTTGTTCTTTCGCAGCTAAATCCCGTTTAATGTCACCAGCAGGTAGTGGATCATCAGCAGTTCCAACTAACGAGTACAAGAATGCTTTGCCATCTGGTAGAGGGAAGAACAATGAACCTTCCTCGTTTTTGATCATTTTCTTTGGAGAGTATGTAATTTCATACTCACGAGTGGCACCAGCGGGAACGTCGAGATATTCTGGACCTCTCCATGATCGATTATCAAATACAGATTTGAGTCGCCAATCGCCTTTGGTTTGATTTGGCACGGAGATCTTTTTCACTTGTGTTTGTCGAACATTTACATTAAATGTAACTTTTTCACGTTCTGGTGGTTTGCTTACACACAATCCAGTTAGATTCAAAAATAGCGATTTTGAACCATCTATCTTACACTCTAAATTATCGTACTGTGCGTTTTGTTGAACTACCGTTGGTATGTAGGTAATATCTAAAATTACTTCTCCATTGGCAGGAACAAATCCTTGTGATGGGTGGATAGTAAACTCTGGCTCGAAATGTTTTGGATTCCATTTGAACTTTACTCCAATGTCACCAGTATTTTCAATATTTAGTTTTCGAACAACTTGCGTGTGTTGTACAACTGGTCCAAACGCTAATGTTGTCGTACTTAGTTTCACTTCGATACCTTGGCAAGCACCAGTGACTGTCGCTAATAGTTTCCGTTTTCCACCTTCGACATCGGCACTAATTTCATGGGTAAATGTATTTTGTCGAGATTCTGGCTTGAATGCAACGTCAATGTTACATGTACCTTTCGGCGCAAGTATCACTGGCTGTAATCCTTCTTTCTTTTCAGTTGTCGTTGTAGACCGAGAATCTGTAACAGGTTGTACCGTTTGTGAGCGATCAGCACGTAAGGAAAGTGTAACAAAGCTCTTGAGTAGTTTCTGATACATATCTTCAGGGAATGTGAGTTGCAGTGGGATTTTACTCTTATTCACAAGAGCGATAGATCTTTGTGCACTTTCACCTTTTCGTAACGCTCCAAAGTTGATCGTTTTATCTTGCATATTCACGAGTTCTACTCTTGACGGTGTACCTTCTCCCGTTATAACAACGTTGATCTTGTACAATGCATTAATTTCAAACGTTACGACTTCTCGATATTGTTTCAACTCTCGAGGACGGAATCGTATTGGTACTAGACTCGATTTTCCAGTCTTGAGTACCGTCGCAGCGGCTTCTACTTCCAAATGTGGTTTGTTCTCGTACAATAGTTCATAACTTATATCTTTCTCATCTTGATTTGTAATCTTTAAAACTGTTTCTTTTGGTTTCATGCCCTGTTGGACCAAGAAATTCGGGCCAAAGTCAAATTCAGTGAAGCTAAATGTGATCTTTGGTTGAGCGCCATTTCCTGCTACTAGTAACGTGTACGTACTTCCATTAGTAATTTTGCAAACACACTTGTAGTTTTCCATCGAGACAGGCGCTTTTGGTTCAAACATAATCTTACAAACAGCTTTTTCTCGCTTGCTAACTGTTCCTACTTCTGGATCGATGGTAATCAAACCTGAAGACGATTGTGAAGTTGAGCCTTGTGGTCCTGAACCCATTGTGGCTGCTTGTATACCATGATACCACTGGAAGTCATAATTGTAGTCACCATCATTGTGTATGACAATCGTTTTGATCTTCTTCTCATTGATTTGAGCACGTCCGAAATCAATACGATTTGGTTCGTTAGGTTTCTGGATTAGTCCATCGACTTCCATTTTCTCATGAATTGCGAAACCTTCTCCTTTTACGTTACACGTAAGTAGCGTTGGTTTCTTCTTGACGTTTACAGCTAATTGGAAGTTATAGCTGCTTTCTTCACCGGGTACAAACACGAGTTTCAAAGGTAGTTGTTCTTCTGCTCCTACTGTACCGTGACTTGGTGTTACTGTTAGAATCTTTGGTCCATTAGGAGAAGTTTCCGATTTAAATACACTTTGTTCCAGTGAGAAACTAAATGGAATCTTTTCACGATTCACTAAATGGATCGTTTGCTTTGCTTTTGCGCCGACTAGTACTGTTTGGAAATTTACACGAGCGGTATCCAATGATAGTTCTGGTTCTTTGGCGTGGCCAACAACTAAGAATGGTACATTGATCTTTTTCGATGGAATACTAAACAACCAGAATGACTCACATGTGTCTAGTGTAGTAGGTACATACTCGAAAATTATTTCACTCTTTTTCCCACTATGTATCGTTCCTTTCCGGTTGATGCATGTGAACACATCTGTTGCTTGTTGACTAACATCTCCACTATTTAGGTTGTTTGTCGAAACGCGAGTCCATTGGTAATCATAACTTGAATCTGTTGGGTTCAATATGTAGAACCTCTTTCTGATTCGAATTTTGATTCCACAAGAATTAATTTCAATAACGCGAGTAACGTTCTTGTCTAGTGATCCGAATTCATTACTGCTTGGAGTTGGAAGTTCTGGGTTTCTTCTGCCGCTAGATAAATAGTCACTTGCGTCTAACTGGAAGTGTACAATTGGACAAACACTCTTTCCGTGTAGTGTCACCGTCAATGGAGATGGTAGAGTCTTATCCACATTATTAATCTTGCACATGAGTGTATCGGAATGATACTCGCCGTCAGGAACATCGACTGGGCAATATTTCACTGTAAACAATGCACTTTCTTCTACCGCCAAAGTGCCTGCCATTGGAGAAATCGAGAATGGATTTTCTGGGATTTCCTCCTGCGACCATTTGTATGCTAGCGCTACTTTGCCTGTATTCTTCAAATTAAACGTGTACGCTCTAGTCTCAAACATTTTTGTTAAACTAAATTCTACAACTTTCTCAACATTGCATTCGTACTTGGCATAATCTGCAGTTGCAAATACTTTCAAATCTTTGTTGGCAAGTGCTGGTGTAATGTCTGTTACTACTGTACATGCTGGTTCTGGATCAACCTCTTCAACGCGTTTGGTTACAAGCTTCTTTGGCGCATTTTCACTTGGTGTACTTGGCACCTCCACTGAATCATCTTGTTTTGGTGTTTGCGGTGTCTTTTGTCTACCTCTGAGTTGACTACTTGGTCGTTTGCCTTTTTGTTTGGATTGTTTCGCTTCTTCCTCTTCTTCTAACTTTTTCAATCGTTTCCGCTCTTCTTCCTCTTCGTCTACTTGTACCCACTTGACTGTAATTTGTCTGTCATCCCAATCTTGCTTGTCACCAGTGTATTTGATACGTTCTAAATTCAAAGTCATCGGTTCTCCTTTGTATTGCTTTGGTTCGTGACTCACAAATGTTACAGTAACATTCTTTGACGATCTAGCATGAAGATGACCAATCTTTGGTAAAATAGTAACATTCTCAGGTAGATTCCACTTGAAGCGAACATGATGATCCGAACGATTGACAAGTAAAAATGTCTTTTGGTTTGGTTGTCCAATTTCACAATCGCCAAATAGTAACTCTTGATCTTTACCTTCGGGTAGTTCGTCAAACGTGATATCTTCTTCATACCCTTCGGCAAGAATTCTTATCGTTGTATCTTCGAAATGATTATCTAGAACAACCATGTTCATCGTTGTATCAATCTTTTCGATTTGTGTAGGTTCAAAGAACATTGTTGAAATGATACTTTGCTTGCTCTCAAGCACAAACTCTTTGGATCGATCAGGGAATGTCAATGCATGTGCAAATTGCTTGTTCGGGAAGTCAAATCGTACTGTCGCTGGTAGTACACCCTCATTATAAATAGATACTGGCAATTGCTCTCTCTTTCCAAGAATCGTTCTTGGGAATCGCAATATCGGGCAATTATCATCTCCACGTTCTGTTGGTGCTTTAATGGCAACTTGAGGAAGCGAACCATCGCCACGAAGTTCAATCTTGAGTTCATTTGTCTTTGGATCTTTTCCATCAGTGACAATTGCTTCAAACAATGCGCTATAGTTGTGCAAGGATGGAGGACAAAAGTACACATACACGTACCTATGCTCATGCGGTGGAATATGTTGTTTCGCAGGTTGTACATCAAATGCAGAAACTCCAACCGTGTCGGAAGAATCTCTTGGTTTGATAGAACACTCGACATTGCATGGCACTTTGAATGGATTCGTGATTTTGAACTTTTCTGTGGCTTTTGTTTTGGTTGAACCAGCAGCGATAGTTCCGAACGAAAACACTCTTTCTTCGACGCAGAAAACACTATGATGATCACTCTGCAACTTGCTCATGGCTGTAACGATTTGTTGCTCCTCAAAGATAGATTCAAAGTCGGTAGTTGTAATCCCAGGCACGCAAACTTCTCCCTGTACATCATACTCTATGCCATCAGGATTATCGTTTGTATTCCTATCAGAGATATCAATACCTAATAGTTGTCTTGATACTTGAGCACCAGAAGTTGTCTTTCCTGAGAAAGTAACAGTAATAGACGCTTTAGAACCAGGTGCGATTACACCAACAGCAGGTTCGAATCTAAAGTTACCTAACATGAGTTCCTTCTTTGGTTGACTGCCTTTTGGTGTTTTCAATGGTTGTTGTTTGCCTTGTGATTTTGGTCGATCATTCTTATTACCTTTAGCGCTACTAGCACGCTCGTTCGTATGGAAACCATCTTTGAACGCAAAAAGTGTATAGTTGATGTCGAACGCGCCTTCGTTAGAGATTTCAAATGTTCGTTGTTTCTCTTTATCAAAGGTTAAAGGTCCAAAGTTGATACCATGAGGTGGCATAATACTGTACTTGCTAAATACACTCTTGACATCAATTTTGATTTGCGTTGAACCCAAATTCACTTTCTTTTCCAAATCTAAAATCTTGCATTCAATATCTTTTAAGTTTTTGAATGTCTTCTCGTGACTTGAATGGAATTCAATATCTACACTAGTTCTCGTTTTCGCTTTGCTTTGCAGAATACCTTCTTGTGGTGTAACTGTGAAATACTTTTCTAAATTTTTCGGTATTTTGAACATGTAGCAAACATCGTACTTGCCATTGTTAAATAGCGTGATAGATTTCTTGCTTTGATCTGCAACTTTTACCGTACCAAAATCGGCATCGTGATCGACTTCCACTTCCAAATTGTACGCTTCTGCAGAAATAGTGATTGGTACTTCTATGATATCGCCACTTTGTAGACTCAATTGCTTTTGATCTGTTACCGAAAGAACAATTTGGTCATGTGGTTCACACGCTTCATTAGCATTGAATGAAACAGTAACATCGCATTTTTCGCCCAGTTCCAATTTTCCCTCAAGTGGTTCAACTGTGAATTTTCCGCTTGTAGGTGGTTGTAATTTCCATAAAACAGGAATTGTAGCAACGTTGGTAATTGTGAACTTTTCTGTACTCGTCTTGTTGGAAAGTAACAATCTTCCAAAATCGACAACTTTTCTATCTACTTCAACTTTTGGTTTGGAACCAATTACCAAAACATCAAACTTGAATGGTATTGGATTATCCTTGATTGTACAAACAACTGCATTCCGCAACTCGCCCACTTTTCGTGGTAACGCCCAAACAGTAATATCTTGCGTTTGCTCTTTCTTGAGTTGCAACGTAGTTGGTTCAATAATAAAGTTGTTCTCTTTGTCATCTTTATGTTCGAGAGCAAATGATACTTCTGCATCGAATAACCCATTATTGGTAATGTGAAATTGTTCATTGTATCCACCGAAATCGAGTTCTGGTTTGTCGCTCTTTCTTTCTTCGTACTGTGAATTTGGACGAACCAGTAAAGGTCCATACTCGAATGTCTTTGTTGCAAAGACAAACTTTTTGGAAACGTACTTGCCTTCTGGTTTGTTTTTGATCGGTCTTGTGAATATCGTTTTGTGGTAGGTTGACATTTGTGGATACGCACAAACTCCCTTACATTTGAGCTGGAATCTTAATTTTCTTCCAGACACACCAAATTGGAATGTACGCTGAACAGTGCCTGTATTTGGCGAGCGGAAACGCATGATTAATTCTTGTGATTGGTTAGCGCGTATCAACCATCGTGTAGCAGGTACAATATTAATTGCAGTTGTCGTTTGAGGTTTCAAATCAGGTGATTGTGGTTTCTCTTCTGGTTCATTCTTCGACCGTGTTGTTTGTGACCCTGCTTTCGGTGTTGGTGGTTCACTAGCTTGTGACGAGTGTAATCGCTTTATCACTTTGATTGCTTGCATAATAGTAAAGTTTTTAACAACTTCAAGTGGTTTTCTCACAGGTAGAGGTATCCGTTGCAAAATGTATGGATCAGGAATGGGTAAATAAATATCAGGTTTTGTGTTGGCTTGCACCGTTCCTCCTGGTTCTGTTATCGCTACAGCAGCGTTCAAAAATGGTGACAACTCTACAACAGCGTTGAAGATTTCTGCACGTGCGTCTTCTTCCGACTTGCCAACAATTGGGCATAAGTAAACTTTTGGATACGAACGTGACTTTTCGACTTTCTTATCTCTAGACGGCGCTTGTTTGTTACGATTTCCGCCTGCCGTTGTAGGTACAGGAGTAGTCGTTTCAGGTGTTGGTTGTATAGCCATTGGATCGTTCACTTCCATATCTTCGCGGAAACCTTCTGTACATAGATCTACAATCTTGTAGTAACTCTGTTTGAACTGCTTTAGACGCACAGTCATAGGATCATCTTTTTTGGTTATTTGAATTTCATCTTCAAACGTTTTGTATGGTGGTAACGCGGAAGTATCTGTAGGTTGAGGTGACTCTTGCACAGGACTCTTACCACGCGTTACAGGCGCTGTAGGTAAAGTTGCGTTTGGTTTACCACCTTTAGGTGCTTCTTTGGTAGGAGGCTGAGTAACAGGTTTCTTCTTTGGAGCATTCTTTTTGTTTTTAGCTTCTTCCTCCTTTAGTTTAGCGAGGTACTCTTTATCTTCTTTAATGCGTCTGTGCATAGCAGTGATAATATCTTCTGCAACGTCTTCCGCCTGCTGCTCTGGGAAAGCTTGTCCCAACTCTATCGCAAGTTGTGCTGCCTTTGCATTCAACTCTTTGAGCTTTTTCGTGTTTTCTCGAACTTTCCGCAGCCGTAGTTCATAATCTCGTTTTTCGTTCTCGCTTAGTTCTTCAAACTCTTCTTCAGTGATTTGCTCGACTTTGTTCTTCTCAACTTCACGTTTGAGTTCATCACGACGTGCTGTTACACCTCTCATGCGAATAGATGTTTCATCGATACTAAGTGTTATTAGAATTGGAGCCATTGGGTGGCATGCTTTCAAAATATTGAAAATCACATGGTTCATTGGCATGTATACGCTATCTAATCCATCAAATATGAAACCTTGAACACAATCTTCACGAGTGATGCGTTGTTGTATTATTGAGTACAACGATGTCTCATACGCTACATTCAAGTCTGGATTGTTATTCTTGTGCTCATCAATCAGGTGATCAACAGCCAGAATCGGTATTTTGAGTCTAGCAGAGATACTATGAGCTACTGTAGTCTTTCCCGAGAACGGTGGACCATGAATCACAAACGCACGTTTCTCTATATCAGATTCAGTGCTCATACTAACCTGTAACCCTGCAGAAGAAAGGAGATTCTCTTCTGACCTGAGGTTAAACGTGGATTGCTCATCAGGCGCGGGTGTACTTCCTCGCTCAGCTGTCTCACCCTTGTTTCTATCTTCATAGTTGCGAATGAATTGTTCCGGTAGTACAAGAGGCTCTCCTGGTGTTCTTGGCGGTAATGACAAATAACCGTCAACAAATTGGTCGGCGTTGTACAAAAGAACGTCTTCATCCTCAACATATTTTTTGTCAAAGTCCAAACTGTAGAAATCAATATCGCAACTACTGTTATTTGTCACAACGAACGGATAGTCAGTATCAGTGTGCGGTAGAACTGGTCCTAGATTGATTTCTCCTGGTTCAATCACAATATCTAGTTCTTGACCGGCACCTGTGCACATGATCTTTTTTGGCTTTGGATTGTTTGTACATTTGAGTTGTATCACTTGTGAGTACTTTTTTTTGCTATCAGGAACAAAAGTAATCTCCACGTTTACTTTTTCTCCTGATTGTAGCACACCTCGATTTGTTTTACAGATAAACGCATCGGCTCCGTTATTAATTTGAGGTGGTTTAGTATTGCCTGGTTGCTTCGCAGGAGGAACTAAATCCAAAGCCCATTCACATGGAATCTCTTTCTTGTTTTCCAATTGCACTACAATTACACTCGCAAAGCCAACAAACAAGTGTCCAAACTCCAAGTTTGTTGTTGAGATCTCCACTTCGGGAATGATCACGTTCGCACGAACTTCAAAATTGACAACATAACTATTCTCAAGTTGCATAGGAATTACACAACTGTACGGTCCAACTTGAATCTTTTTGTGCTTGGAATGGAAAAATAGATCCAACGATTGAACTTGATTATCAGGATAACCTGGCATTCTCTTAATTTCAGATGGTTCCACCATTAATCCATTCTTTGCAAGTTCCTTCTTGTCAAATTGGAAACTTACAGGTAATATTCCTGCATTGTTGATCTTAAACGTCTTTTTCTTTGTTACGCCTTTAATCGTATTGCCAAAATCGCAAATGTATGTGGCGACAACAAGATCCGCTGTTGGCGTTGCTGCAGCCAAACCTGCTGAAGATGCACCACGACTGATTGACGAATGTGGTCTGCTATCTTGTCGCTTCTTTCCACCAGTGGCCGACAACGACCGATTTGGATTTTCGGCCATGTATTTTTTAAATGCCAGACGTTCCGCTTCTTTTTGAGTATCGTACTCGGAATTTTTAGGTAATCGAGCTCCCGACTGAAGAGCAGCAGGATTCATTGTCATTGCTTGTGCCATCAAATGTGTACCTCTTTCTACAGCCTTAACTGCGTTATCCATGTGCTCCTGCAATAAAGTTTCCACAGGTGAACCAAGTGCAGAAATATTCACTGTAGGGTATAAAGCTATAGCTCGAACAGTTATAATTTCTGGTTCGAAATGTGATATCTGCAACTTGAATGATTCTTCAATTGTCTCAGGTACACCTGGAATCAACCGTACTAGTATGCGTAACTTTTCTCCTGCTTTTAGTCGCCCTGACATTGGCGAGACTTCGAGTATCGGATACGTTCCCTTTTGCACTCGCTTACTCAAGTCAAACTCATAGTCGAACATTACTTTTCCGTTGTTGACAATGGTCAATTCATGTTCTTGCTGTTGATAGTATGGAACTAGTCCAAAATCAATGTTGCTCTCTTCTAGTGTGTATTTGATCGACGATGATTCTCCCTTGAGTTGTACTTCATACTCGGGTCCACCTTCGACTTGACATATAGCAACTGCTTTGTTACTACCACCTTGAGCAGCACCGTTATAAATAAATTCAATTGTTTCTTTTTGTTTTGGTGCAATTGTCCCTTTGATTGGTAATATGTCAAATGTTGGAACATCATCACCAGTAGTGGTCAATTGGTCAAACATCCAAACGTAATTGACATCTACTGTTCCATTGTTTGTAATATCTACATTTCGTCTTTTCTCTGTATTACTTAGTATACTACTAAAATCGACGACATTAGTAGAAATGTCAAGATTTGGATAGTTGATATCCGCGTTCAAATCAATCGTATCTTTTTGTGGATGATCCTTGTACGTTATTTGAAGTTTAGTCTTGATTTGTACGGATAGTTTATCATTCTTGAATGCAGGATCAAATAATACTTGAATAGTTTGTGATTCTCCTGGTGCAAGTGTGATATCAGGTCTATCAACTGAAAACGGTCCAGTTGGTTTCAAATTGATAATCAGCGTCAATGGTGAAACATTGGTAATACTAAGTGGTCTAGTTTCAACGGATGGAAGATTATCAGCAGAGTACGTGTAACTGAACATCATGCTCGATTCTGACAACTTGATCGCAGGAGAGCAAAAGTTACTACGAACTTCTGTGGAATAAATCTGCTTTTGTGCACTCTTGCAGAAGAAAAACTCTGAAACGGGTCCCTCTCGTGCACTCACTCCCTCTACTGTATAAACTTGCACCGATCGTGGAGGAATAGTCGATTTCTCAGGTTTGATTTTGAATATGGGAATCACTTCTACTGGTTTTTCTCCATTTTCTCTCTTGCTCTTAGTGTCACCCATATTTTTCTTTCTGTCGGCGTACCATTGTAACACTTGCGTTTTTCTACCCATATTTGATAATGTAAACGTGTGAGTGGTATTCTTGCTTGTGAACTGATTTTTCAAATCGATAAGTGATAAATCATCTGTTTGCTCGACTCCTTGTTTCGGTGTATTAACTAGTACAATCGAAGATCCTTTTCCATTGGCTATCAACTTGGCAGTCAATTTTTCTCCGTTTTGTATTTCAATTATGAGATCATCGGCAAACTTCATTGCTTCATCAGGTGTGATACTGACTGGAATGTCAATTGCACTGGCAGGACCGATAACACCACCGTTCAATAAATCATTAGATACTTTAAAATTGGACTTGTCGCTGCCTTTCGAAAAGGATAATTTGAATGGAGCGGGTATAGGCGATTTGTTGAACAATCTGACCGTTTTCACATGTTCTTTCAGTACATCAACTTTTCCCCAATCGATTTTTTCTGTTTCTAATTGTACGATAGGTCCTACCGAAAGTGCCGAAACGCTAACCTCAAATGGTGGTTTTTCACTTCCAACTATTCGAACGTAGATCGGCACGTAAATACTTCCCACTATTTTTGTTACGATTGTCACTTTGATGTTGTGCGTAGCGTTACTTGGCACAACTCCTCGGAATTCATCCACAGTACATACAACTTTCTTGTTCTTCTCGTTATCACTTGGTAAAATCACTTCATACTTGGCTGGTTGATTACTATTGTTACCCAAATCTAAAGTTTGTGAATATGGATAACCAATGAAACAATCTCCAAAGTTAATCTTTCCGGAAGAGAGTAACACTTCTGGAACGATACAGTCGGCACGAATTGGAATCACTTCCAAACTATCGCCAACATCTTCAACGTCAATGACCAAATTGGCGTTATATCGTTTCAAAGTGTTCGACAAAAAATCTATTCTCACTTCCTTGCTCGAATCTGGGTTGATTGTTCCACTCTGTGGAATTAAACTAAATTCTCGTTGTAGTAGAGTACCATCTTCTGGTACTCTTAAATTAAATTTCATAGGAATCTCACAAGTGTTTGTCAAGTGAATGATTTTCGTATTCACAAAATTGAACGATACAGTTCCAAAATCAATCTCGTTGACGTCAATTTGGAACGATGGACCAATAACTTGTCCTCTAAAGTTAAGTACCAAATCTTGCGTTCTTCCATCGACTTTCCAAACGAATTTCTCATCAAATTGTCCAATAACGTTTGATAAAAACTCGATTCCTATTTTTTGTGATTGTACGGGAGCTAATGTTCCACTTTGTGGGAAAAATGAAAACTTGGATCCAAATAACGATTTTGGTGGAATCAACTGGTATCTCGCTTCGATATTCCCACGATTATCCAATTGTACTTCATAGTCTTGCATCTTGTTTATGAAAACATCTCCTAGATCAAGTTCCGAAAACGAGAAAGATGTATCAGGTCCAAGTCCTTTTCCACTCAATCGTAACGGTAATCGTAATTCGCGTCCTGATACATCACAAAAGATTGTTCTTTCATTATTACTGCACTCGCGTTGTGGATGGAAGTTAACGTAAATGTAACATTCCGAGTTTGGCCATACTTCTCCTGATACTGGTTGAATCGAAAACGTTTCATCATCAACGAACAAGTATGGTTCATTCTCAATTTGTCGTTTGAGTTTCTATCATGTTAGTATTTGTTCGAAAAACTTACTCTGTATTCTGTACTATCTTCATCTAACTCTTGTGACAATTGTGCAATTTTTCTCGTTTTGTGACGACGTTCTTCATCAACAGTTGAAAATAGTTTCCAATCAAACTTGACTTTGATTTCGCTCTTATTGACAAGCTTCAATGTTGCTTGTGATTTTTCCGTGATAAATGTTGGTTGAAGTTGAACTTCTCCTTGCGACAATCGAACATTTACATCAACTACTGTTCCGACGAGTTGAACTTTATGAACTTCTCCATTATCGTACTTAATTTCTAGTTCTGATGTGTAACGATTATTTACTGGTTTATCGAGTGGATGGAACGAAATTGACATTTGGAAACTTCCATCTATTTCTAGGTCGTTGATCTCTCGAGGAGTAACTGCAAATGGTGGTTGCGCGAGCATGACAAAATTCGTTGCGCATTTTCCTTTGTTTTGTACATAAAAATCTTTTGTTGTTTCGTATTTTACAGGAGCGTCGTCGAATGTAACAATTTCTGGAAAATTGAGTTGCGCTCGATCACCTACAGCGTAGATGGGAACCTGGAACTCACCTTCATCTTCAACAATGACGCATAATTGAACAGAGTAGTCATGCGTTGCTTCTGGTGAGAAAATGATATCGAATTGAATTTCTAGTCCTGGTGCGACTTTATTCCCGCCAGGTTTATCCGATTTTGTTTGTTCGACTTTGAAAAATCGAGATTGAAGAGCTGTAACTTGAATTTTTCGTTGAACATGATCCCTATTTCGAAAGGATATTGTTTCTCTATATTTTTTAAATGGTTCAAAGTCTCTGAATATAACTTGTGATGGTGTTGCTTGAAAGATTCTTCCTGTTGTGTTCGTACTGCTCGTTGAAGTGTTCGACTTCATGTCACACAACCGGAATGAATCACGACTTGTTTGAAGAGAACCGGATTGTAATGCTGTTGGCGCCAAACCGAAACAACTCGTGTTTGAGTTTTCTGGTAGCACAGTTGTGACACTAACACGTCACGTTATTTATACACCATGTATGATCTTGTGGTTTGCATTCGCGCCAGATGTCAATTGTCATGAAATGTTTTACAAATCTTTATCACACCCAAATTTAAGACAAGTCAGCTGTTCAACTTTCGTGATGCCCAATCAATTAAAGAATTTGAACCAGCCACAGCCAGAAAACCAACTTCAAACAATGCCAACAGAAGAAAGTCCAGTCCTAGGAGAGGTCTGGGACGAAGCGGTAAACCAGTCTCCCAAGACAACGCACACTCAAGCAATATGGGCATGGCTTAAAGATAAAAAGACATTGGTTGCAGCCGGTATTGGGTTTATGGCAGACTCTTACGACTTGTTTGTAATTGCCAATGTAATGCTCATAATGAGCAAGAAGTATGCGCTCAACGATGCGTACAAAGCTTTCATCACTTCCGCAGCTCTTGCTGGGGCTGTGTTTGGTCAATTATTTTTTGGAACACTTTGCGATTGGTTTGGTAGAAAAGCCATCTCGTAAGACAACACATTCTGCTAAACGTTTAGAATTATTACCGTTGTCATAATAGTATTAGCATCAATCGCAAGCGCTTGCATTTTTGAAGCACCTGGTGCATCAATCTTCCTATTCTTAGGAATCACTAGAACAATTTTAGGGATCGGAGTGGGTGGTGAGTACCCTCTCAGCTCGACAATGTCATCTGAAAGTAGCGAAAATCCAAAAACACGAGATGCACGCGTAGCTGTTGTTTTTAGTATGCAAGGTATTGGTAACACGCTCAGTGCAGTTGTAGTCATCATATGTTTGCTCATTTTCAAAGATATAGAATATGTTTGGAGAATCGCACTCGGATTTGGTGCTGTACCATCGTTACTAGCATTTGTTCTTCGCGCAACTATGCACGAAACAACAGAGTTCCAAAAGGCGAAAGCTGAAACAGATATTTGGTACAAGGAAATAGCTAAACGTACAAAGAAGATACTATCAAGTCATAAGAGAGATCTACTAGGCACAGCTGGAACATGGTTAATTTTTGATATTGTTTTCTATGGTAACGCCTTGTTCATTCCAACTGTAGCCGATATTGTAGCCTTTGACAAGTCGCAAGACGAGCACAGAAACCTGTTGAATGCGGCCATAGTTAGTTTAATTGTATCACTACTAGCGCTTCCCGGTTACTTTGTAGCAGCTGCTACGATACACAAGCTAGGCAGGAAAAACATTCAAGTAAGATATCTATGCTTGATTAACACATACAGATGTTTGGCTTTGGTTGCTTTGCTATCATTTACATCCTTATGGGAGTGTTCTATCACGATCTTGTACAGAGACCAGTTCTATTTTTCTTCCTGTATGGTTTAACGTTCTTCTTTAGCAACTTTGGACCAAATACCACAACGTATGTATTGAGTTCCTGTACCTATGACGCCAATATTCGTTCTACTTGCTCAGGAATCTCATCTGCAGCAGGGAAAGTGGGAGCTGTGATCGGAGCGAGCATTATGCCTGTATTAGAAACGTCAAGAGGTGTCGGGGATACACTCAGTATCATGGGTATGATAGCCATATCAGGTTTACTTCTTACCCACTTTACCGTTCCCTACGTCACCCAGCTGGAAATAGGTGAACGAAGAAAGAAATTAAAGTTGCCCCAGAGTGCATAGTTTTTAGCTGGACAGATCTCTGCTTGCTGGTCTTTAGAAACCTCATAGTTGGTTGAGAGTTGCGTTGATTTGTTGATGCCATTCCAATGCAGGAAGGAACAGCTAACTTTTTAAACGCCATCGAACGTTCTAATTGAGAGCGGTAAAAACGCCACTTGTCTTTTCGTTTTCATCACAACAACAAATACAATGAGCTCAAGTGAATACCGTATATCGTACAATCCAGAGACCAAACAATTTGACTCTCAGTACCCAATATCTCTAGTTGATAAGAATGTATCAAATTTAGAGTTTTACCAAACTATTGAGCAAGCTAGTTCTGCATACAATGCGGAACATCTTAAGCTACGCTCCAAGAACCGCAAATTGTATTATGGAATGGGTGCCGGTCTGATTTTGCTATTGGCAGCTACCGGCATGTACATTGTTGGTCATGTAATAAGACATTTTTTACTGCAGATGGTGGGAGTAGTTGTGCTCATATTAAGCTTGGGAGTAATGATAGCATCGTTGAAAAAGATGAGAAAGAATCACCATCAAGCATCTATTGACGCCGTGCAACAATTAAGATCCTTTATGGAGCAGCAAAACATAAGCAAGTATTACGTACGTGGAGTTCAATTCTTAGTCAAGATAGAATCACCAAGTGTCGGTCATAGACATCATCGATGCGGTGTACATCCAGTAATCGCTATTGTGTTCTGCCAAAATCCCTCTGCCCTTCACCAGATGTTTGTACAACAAATTCCAGTCCAAATTCAACCAACTTATACAAATGCACCAATCTACGAACAACAATATGAAATGCAAGAACCACAATCAATTGTGTACAGCACAAACATCTCAACAAACCAATAAATAGTGTTCTGGTGTAGCTAAAGACATCATAATTACAACATGTCTACTGTCACAACAATGGAAAAGAGCTTAGTGCGCTTTTCTCCATCTGCTAATACTTTCGACACGTCGTTTCCGTATGCGCTAGCAGAAAACCAAATATCTGAAGAACAATATTCGAGTACTATACTAGAAGCCAGTGCTCAGTACAACAAAGGCATTTACACGACAAAACAAAAGAGTTACATCTCAGTACTGGCAATAGTTCTGGGCACTGTAATTGGTGTATTGGTTCCTATTGGACTAGTTATTTCGCCATATCGTATTTCTACTGTAGTTTTAATTTCGACTTGTATTGTTGCTGAGATTACAGCTGCATGTATTATCATAGCAGCCACAAAGAAATTGATGAAATACAGAAGCCAGCGTTTCACAACGGCTAGAAAATATCTGGCATCGTTTCTAGTGACGGAGAATGCCAACTACGCTCACTTCCAGGTACAATTTGTAGTCAAGAACGAGCCTATACTGGAAGCAAGTTTATTCAACTATGAAAACCACGCATGTATCTCAATCTTGGTACATTCAGGCCAAATAGACAATCAATCTGAACAAAACCTGGATTGGAGTGACCATGACCAAGAAAATGAAATGCAAGAAAGTTGAGAAAGCAAATAGAAAATAGCTAATTAACTTACTGTACCGATATACAAGCATGGTATTTATAGCATGTACCTGTCGCAACACGTGTTCAAAAATTTGTAATGCAAGGGTATCAATTCACTTATGACCAAGAAGCGAAGAAGTTTGACTCGCAATATCTTATCGCGCTAGCAGATAAGCATATCTATGAACAAGATTTCAAGGATACGATGACTCAAGCAAGCACCATCTTCACATCTGCAACGCAAGATGGACAAAAAGAGAGATCGCAAGTACTTTTTACAGTACGCCTTAGTTGTGTTGCTGTGCTCATGTCAGTTGTTCTTGGAACGTTTGGACTTAATATTCATGGATCAGACAACAAAGCCATTTGGCTCCTCGCACAACTAATAATCTTTGTCATTGGGTGTATCGTTATCGTTCGCGCTTGTAACAAGTTGAAAGCTATTGATGCAGCACGAAACGAAAAAGCGAAAGAAGCACTCAAATTGTTTTTGGATGGCGAAAATGCAACCAAATATTTGTCACGTGGAGTTCAATTCTTAGCCAAGTACTCAACCTCACCGAACTTCAACGAGTACAAATTTGAGGCTGTGCAACCAGAAATATGGATCATATTTTGTGAAAATGTCGGTGCCATTCCTTATTTTACTTTGTCGGTAACACAAGAAATTCCAGCAGTACAAAATCAAGAATCTACTTTGATTCAACAGCAGTACTATGTTCAAGAGCAGCCACACTCAATACAAAATGTTTTAACTCGCGACTGGTAAAGTAAAATGTTCAAATTCTGTCACATTTGTTTTACTTGTTCTCAGTATCTTCTACTAGATCACTAGCGATGAAAGTCTAAAAACAACGTGTAACTGTCAGCAACACGTGTTCTCAAAATTTTCTAGAAATGAACACGTACCAACTGGCCTACGACCAAGAAGCGAAACAGTTCGACTCGCAATATATTATCGCTTTAGTGGATAAACAAGTACATGAGCAAGAATTTAAAGACACAATTAGTCAAGCAAGCGCCATCTATGCTGCAACAATTGAGAGTACAGGAGGGCAAAAAGCGCGATCATTTGCAATTACACTCGTACGCATCGGTTGCGTGTTGGTACTTGTATCGCTTCTTTTGGGATTCATGGTGGCCGATTATTGTTGTTTTGGATACTCTGAGAGAACAGTGCTGTACTGTATTTTCGTTTTAAGTTTTGTGATTGGATGTGTACTCATCGGCGCCTCTATTATCAAGCTCAGAAAATTAAATTCTGAACGCAATACAAGAGTCAAACATGACCTTCAAATGTTCTTGGACAATGAAAACGCAACCAAGTATTTGCCTCGTGGAGTCCAGTTTTTAGCAAAGTACACAACACAAGAATGTAATGACCAAAAGTTCAAGGCTGTTCAACCTGTTATTTGGATTGTATTTTGTGAAAATGTTGCTGCCATCCCCCACTTCATGTTGCCCCCGTTTGTACAACAAGCACAAATAGTTCAAGTGCCAGCCACAGTTCAATACCAGTACTACACTCAAGAACAACCAGTTCAGATCAACAACCCACCAACTGGCTTCACTAGCAACATGTAAAAGGTTATTGGATTTGCAACAAACGCTACTGCACTTTACATTTCTTTTGCTTTTGTTGTGGTTTTTCTTGATACCCAGCAGCTAAAAAGTAACAAAGATCATAAGCTCCGTATCCTTCATACGAAGATGTTTCCAAATAGATAGCTCCTATTCGTTTCGCCAATTCTTCACCTTCATGTGTCTGCATGACTCGCCTGTTTCTCTCTTGCATTTGTCTCAGGTATGATACATCATCTCTTAGATCTATTTTTGTCGCAACTAGAATAATTATCGCTTTTGGCGCGTATCGTTTCGCTTCTGGAAACCAATACGTTTCTACTCTTTCGTACGAGAACACGTCAACTACACTAAACGCTATTAATACAAAATCTGCTCCTGGATACGATCTTGGTCGAATTCGATCAAAATCCTCTCCACCACTATGATGAGTTTGTAACAAGAAAACTTACGCTGTATCCCAAAACGAAACTGCCATATGTGGTTTGTTTTGATCTTTAAACGAAATTTCTTTTGATAATACATCAAACGCAGTGGGAATGTATTCTTGTGGAAAGAAACCAGTAAAACATGTGATCAGTAAACTTGTTTTTCCTACTCCCATGTTTCCAATGATAACTGCTTTGCAAGTAGGTGTATCATTTGGTGGTTGTGTGAAATCATAATTTGGAGCTTCATACGTTTGTATAATCATCTCTCTTCTTGCTTGATCGAACCACGTTTTTGCTTGGATATCGACTTGGGGACGATGCTTGTGAGTAATGTACTTTCCATAGAGTAGTATCAATGCTTGTTTGTAATTGGTACCAAACGCATCATTTGTGCGCGTGAGTTGTACCAACTCGTTTTCGTTTTCATTTTTTATTTTTTCGTAGATTGTCTTTGTACTTTTTTCCAAGTAGTGTTGTTTCCATAGTAAATTAATGGTTGATAATTTTGACATGGTCCACTCTTTTGATACACAATGAATTGACGTTCGAGATGGAATGTCGCAATATTCTAGTATTTTTACCCAGATGTCATCTGATAACTCTTTGGTATCTATTGGAGGTGGTTTTGTGTTAGTTCGTTGTACGCCGCCAATAAAAATTAGAGTGTCGTTAATGCAGGAAACAGTGGCAAATACAGAGTCTTGTAGTTGAGCATCTGTACGTTCCCACGTTAATGTTTCGAAACTGAACGAGTATCCACCATGTGTAAAATCGTTTTCGTAATCGCAACCTCCAAGTACGTGTAAGTCATTGTCGATGAAACATGCTAAATGTCCAAAACGTTTTTCTGGTTTCAATGCTCCTAGTACCTCTATACGTAGCGATGATGAGTAGTCAACGATGTAGAGGTCATTGAACGCTTGTCTTGATTCTGAACATCCTCCAAAGATGACTATTTTGTGTGAGTTTGGATAAAGAAGCATGGTATGGTGATATCTTGGAGGAATATCAAGTGGTATTGGCTCCAACCAGCTAGAATTATCGAACGAGTATCGGTATAGGTTGTTGTCGGTTTGTCCATTGTTATCGTACCCTCCAAACACGAGCATTGTATCGTTGCGAACTACTGCTCCATGTCCGTACCTTGGTGTTGGTCTGTGTTCATTTGAAACACTATCTACTACAGAGCACATATTATTTTGAATATCGTACTTGTAGAAGTCGTTTTTATAGCCATTACTCTTCCCACCAAATATATATAACGCGTTACTGTACTCGACGGTTGTATGAAAGTTTCTCGGTTGTATAATAGATGCCTCAAACTCTATTTGGTTTACGCTAGTTGTATCATCCTTATGCGTAACCTCCCAAAGAGTATTCGAAAATATTGGGAGGTGTGTTTCATCGGTTTTTGCTCCGCCGAACAGAAACAAACGATCAACTTGTTGTTAATAAAAAGTAAAATCTTTTTACATTGTTGTGCCACAGTGTGGCCATAGAGACCTCTCAGTATTCTCGTTTCTGTCATGTCACTTTTCTAACCGTTACGAAAATTGTACTAATATTTGTTTATTGTTGTTGCTGTAGTTCTTTTTGTAGTTGCCACGCTTCCCTACGTTTTTCTTTCAATGTTCGGAATGCTTGTTCTTCATTTTGTTCTCTTGCTTGTCTCTTTTCGTGTTTCATGAACAATTTAACATTGTCTGGTAGTTTCTCGATTGGTTTTGGTTTTTCTGTCTCGATGAGAGCAACAAAATAGTTCTCCAAGTCTTCGAGTGATTTAATGTTTGGAAGAGCGTTATTTGCGATCTCTCTGCCCATTCTCTTCATAGTTGCGTTCAAAACATTGAATCTAGTTTTTAGATCTGTTTTGATGTCTGTTGCGTCTCCCAAGACTTGTTTTGCTATTTTAAATATTTCGTCGCGAACGAGTGGTCGAATCTCGTCAATATCTTTGTTGAATAATTCGTCTGTTATAAGTACATTCGACTGTCCGTCTGTGGTTATATTTGTGTCAATATATTTTTGTGTGGCTCCATAACTGAAGTAGTTTCCACTTTTGCTCCTCTTATGAGCGACTAGTGTAGTGTGGAATTCTCTACATGGATATTGGACTGTAGGTAACCTTCTAATCGATGTTATGAGGGCTGTATTGGTGCGCAGTACTCGTGATATCATTTCACACGTGTTTACAAGAAAAAGAAGAACAGATTTGAGTCGACTTAAGTACTTCGCTTGTGTCTTAGACTAGATATATTGTATGAGTATGTACTTGAGGAAATAAAACAAAAACAATTCCAATCAAATTTTATTAATGTCAAATTGGAAGACGAGCTTGTAGAGCTGCAAATAGCCATTTCAATAACAATCCCATGATCATAGTAATTTAAAGCAGTAAAAGAAAAAGTATTGTCGGCTATTTTCATAAATTGGCTCGTGAACCTGATGTTCAGCATAGGTGACCTTGTGTCAAGCTAGATGTGACTGTTTGCATACTATGATGCCACATCACGGTAGCGCGAAGAGCACTCGCTGCTTGTTGGCACGACCAAAGAAGCAATGGATGACTTTGACATTTCAAAAGTCGTTTCGTAATCTTGACAAGCCATGGCTTATTACGGTCCTGCAGAGGTAGTGTACATGAATACCGAAAGATTTTAACTCGCAGATTGTCTTCATCATAGTGTGGAGCATAAATTTTATTCTCTGCGTTATCGCATGTGGAGTGATTTACCACGTTGGAAAAGTTGCGCAATCAGTAAGAGCTAGAGCACCAATTCTTTCGTGTATTAGCGCCCTAGGACTTTCATTTTTACTGCTGGCTTTTACGTTAGCATTTTGCTTCGAGCAAATGCCGTGTGAGGCAATTGTACTGGTTGGTAACATTTCACTCATTTTGTCGTGTGTCCCCATTCTGCTGCGTGCATGGTACTATTTACACTAACCTTACTGACAATGTTAGGCGTCTGTACTACGTTTTCTTGTGGAACTCAAAAGATATTAGAAATACCATTAAGAAGAAAGATGAAAAGAAAAAAGAGGAGACACCAGCATCACCACAACCCAACTCAACTGGGACACCAACTTTTTCCAAATTCCCAATCTCACTTCGTTTACCGTTAGAGTCAACAGCATCTCTCGATATAGAACTAGCAGACGCACCAAGACGTGATGGCTCACAAACACCCGATAGACATGAACAAAACATAGCCAATTTAAATCGTGGTAAGTCTGTACGTCTGAACCAGGCAATGATAGGTCCCATTGTCGCTGTTTCACCGGAAACACCACTTCAAGACCAACCATTAATCGAACGCGATGAGACGACTGGTCTACCAGATCTTTTGAGTGAATGGACAGACTTGTTGCGTACAAGACTCGTTAAATTTAATTCAGACGATACAAATAAGAAACGCGCGGAAGAGAGGAGTTTGTTACGATTCTTTTTCGTTATAATCTTTGTATCAACGTTCGTCATTTTACCAGTAGGTTTGGCCTCGCCAAACGTATCACCGCATAGTTTCTTATGCGATATTAATACTGCAAAATATGTTCCGCTCTATTCCAACGCTACTGTGAATGGAACTATTGTCACAACGTCAACAAGCGTTGGTGTAGATTTAATCAATATTTCGTATCCAAAACTCACAGTACCATTCAACGTGCTTGTGGTCATTGTACTACTAATCGAAGTTATCATGCTCCGTGGAGTTGTCGATTCCTTCTATTTGAATCACGAATTGAGAGTAATTTTGGCTATTTTAGTCGTTCATTCCGTCGTGTATATCATTATTCCATTCACACGCGTAGCAGTGTTCTACATTGCTTGGCAAACCTTGTACACGTTTGTGTTACAAGGAGTGATCATTTATTGGCCCTTTGTACTCTGTATTATGCACTTTGTTGGTGGAGGTGGAGATAAGATCGAAGGACTTGTTGCCATTGAAGATACCATAGAGTTTGTGCTGGAAAACACCGAAGCAAGATTATTGTTCAAAACTCACTTGGCAAAATCGCTTTGTAGCGAGGGTGTACTGTTCTACGAGAGTTTTTTGGATTTTGCAAACGCTCCTGCTGATTTGAAACATGATATTGCAACTGATATAGTGGATAACTTTATAAGAAATGGCGCTTCAAATGAGGTAAATTTGAATGGACATATTAAGAAAGAGATTATTACAAGATTTGATCAAAGTACATTCGAAACATGTCCGGATGACTTGTTCACCAAGGCAATTAACAATTTGAAACTAAATTTGAATGAGAATGGAACATTTAAAGCTTTCAAGGCTACTAATGAGTTTAAAGAATGGAAAGACAAGCGTGTAGAGAAGAATGTGAAAAGAACTATAGAATTAGCGCTGTAAATTTTGAATATTTTGAAAATGAAGAGTAAGATCTGCACTAAGTTGCCAAAAACCACGAGCGATTATTCACAAACTTCTAAAGAACTATAGTACAATATGAAGCATATCCTTTGGCACACCAACTGGTTTTGTTTTTCAAATCATTAGTTGGTCAACCGAACACAAAGCAAAACATGAAAGACAACGTGAAGATATCTGACTTGGTCGCGCATGGTCTGTTAAAACCTGGTGATGAGGCACTCTACAGAGACACGCAGCTGGTATGCATCAAAGTCGAAACTAACAAACAGAAAGCACGGATCAACGAAAATAACGAGATGGAGTGGTTTGAAGGTGACCAGAAAGTAGTTCATCAAACGGTACATTCTTTTCATGTTCGTGTATTAACAAATAGCCAACAGCTTTTGCTAAATATTGCAATGGAGGAAAATCGGTTAGTGGGTGGCAGTATCTAACAGTTAACGGACAAACGTTGTTCGCTTTGCGCGCAAAATATTGGGAAATGACAAAACCAGCAGTACAACCAATACCGGAAACTGAAACAATAGAGGTACTTACACCTCCAAGAAAAATACGAAAAACAGCGAAAGCAGAAGAGTACATGCAAGACGAGAGCGAGTATGTAGAAAGCGAAATAGACCAAGATGACGATTTTTTGATATCTGACGAGGATGTCAAACCATCACGAACACGCGCAACCCCAACTCGCTCAACATCGACACCAAAGCGTTCTACATCAACTACACCAAAGCGATCTGCTTCGAAAAAGAAGCCGTCTACACCGTCATCCTCAAAAAAAGAAAAACCAATCACAAAAGCACCAAAGCTACGGCCATACAAGAATGTATACATTATTAGAACATCTTTTCAGCGGAAATTTACTTCTGGAAACGTGCAATACGTTGATGAAGATATTGTTTCTACTCGTGTCAGGAATACAAATACATCTTTAATAGATGATGCTCTTAGTATAAATAATACATTTATTCAGTTGTAAATTAGATTGTCAATAATTCCTCAAATTAGAGAGCTGTCATGCAAGGCAAAGTTTTTCTATTTTTAACAATAGCAAAATGGGACAAAACACCACAAGACCAGCAAGCACAACAGAAGTTAGCAGGTATCCTCTTGATACTATCTATGTATCAGGGAAGACTATCACTTGCATTCAAACGGCTTTGCCAGAACCAATCGAAAAGATATTCGCACTACAACCATTGGCTTATTTGAGTGGTACAGCAACAATCACGGTTTAACACAGTAGAGAGCGATACAATATGGCGTTACTCAACAAAACGAAAGAAATACATAAGCATAGAATCATTTACTAAGAATGTGAAACATGTTGCGAGTAGCGACAGCAACTGGGTCGTTGTTACAAGTATGCCTACATCATTTTCTAACCATCTAGAAAACAATCATGTTCACATGTGCAATCGAAAAGGAGTCATATCTAAAACTCACGAGATTTGCGATTCTGACGAAACTATAACACACTTGGGAATTTCTTATTCTGCAACGATGCTCATTTCAAGCAAATTCCGACTCTACTATTTCGGACATAACAAATTCATGGTACTTGGAAAGCAAATGGCAAACGCGTCACCACTATGCGAAATCTTTCCCTTCAAAGATAAGAAAATTGTACAATTTTGTGTAGGTGTACATCACAGTATTATTTTAACTGATGATGGTCTTGTTTACGTTTGTGGAAGTAACGCACAAGGAGAACACGGATCTAGCGATTACGACTCGTGTCCGTACAGACATTTAGATCGATTTAATGGTGTTCCGGTCAAATATATTGCAGCTAGTGGATTCTTTTCAATGTTTCAAACTATTGATAACCGAGTGTGGTACTGTGGTTTTCATAGTCCAGACATGTTCGAAGATCGAGGTCAAAAGAAAAAGAAACAAATGTATGAGTTGACTCAATTTACACCATCTATGGGTGACGATTCTACCATTGACAAAATATATCTAGGAAAATGGCATAGATTCTTTATTTCAAAAACGAATCAAGTTTGGGTTGGTGGAGTAAATTCGTAAGCTCAATTGAATGATTCTAACTTGTAGAAACGACAAACGGTGCTTTGTTGATAGTGTAGAAAGAGACAAGTACACAAAGATAGACATTTTTGATAAGATACGACAATATGATATTTCCATTTACGCGGATATTAGTAGTTCAGCAGTGTACATAAAACACAAGAAGTCTACAGATCTAATCGACAATCTAGTTCAGAATGATTCGTTTTATGATCTAATTGTGCAATAAATTATCCTTCGGTATACTTGCCCCAATCTAATCGCCAATCGTGTTTTGTTAGCTCATGAACAAAGCCTGGGAACTCTTCATGTCTAACAATTTCTTTTAAAAACTTTCTCACTTTCCATCCAAAACCATTTAAACCAAAGTACTTTGCTATTGTATTCAGTTCACCTGGTTGCATTACGCTCATTGCAAAGTTTTCATCATTTTCCCTATCTCTTATGGAGAAGTCGTAATCGGGATCGTTTTCTATTACGCATTCGTAATTGACGTCCCAAGAAAAAAGTGAAGTTATTTTAGCAATTTTTGCGTTTGGAGTAACAAAAAAGGACTCGTAATTAAACTCTCTTTTTTCGTTGTCATTTTCTTCTTCTCTTTTAACAGTGGCTGTTGTGTAAATAATCGCATTTTGTAGGCACTTGTACATCGCCTCGCTTGCTCCAGGGTTTGTAAATCCGTGAATAGTCTTTCTCTTTATGAGCCTCATTTGGTTTGTAACTAATTCTACATGCTCTTCTTCCTCTTCGATGTCTTTTTTAGCCAAGTAAACAAGCCTTTTGTACGGGTGTTGCTCATGGTACTTTAGTTTGTATACTCGTTTCCAAAATTTATAAGATGCCGACTTGAACTCACTGTTGTGTATGTTTTCTTCAGTGAGGTACGTATTGAATAGAGGGTAATCACGGAGAACTAATTGTTTCCAAACGAGTGGCTTTGTGAGACAATCGTGGTATAATTTTGAGCACTTGGAAAGAGCGCGAACTGACTCTACAGTAGCAAATTGCGAGATTAGGACAAGCACGTCCTCATTGAGGACAGCTTTCACGCCAGTCTTCTGTGTTTTGGTTTGCCTGGACATTTTGTAAGACATGAGAAAACATGAACTGGCTACATGATTTGAGTTTGCGTGTAACTGTGAATGGAGGCTCAGAAGAGTACGCCGAGTACTACGACGAAACATCACTTTTAAAAATGCCGTTTAATGCACAATTGTTAACATTGGCTATATAATAGAAGGATTTATTGGTTAATGGATAATCAGTCGCAATGGAGTAAATATCGATCGTACTCGAAAGGTATGAGTGTGTTAGCAATTATATACGGACCACTGCAATTTTTGAGAATTATTACGCAGAACAGATGGATAGGAATTCTTGATCAGTGGATAACGTTACCGTTTTTTATGTTGGGGTCGTTATGGGCGTTAGAAATGAACGACTACGTTTCTACTCGCTTTGCAAAAACAAATTTAATGGTTGCATCAGTGGCCAGTTACTGGGTGCTTGCTCCAAACCATCCACAGGGATTCGATATAGCTCTAGGAGTGCATATTTTCCTAATAATCGGGCAATTTATCAACACATATCTGCGAATAACGCGAAAACCAAATCCACTACTCTTTCCATCGGCGATGTTCCTACTCAGTTGCTTCATGTTCGTGGTTCCTAAACTACTCGATCACTTGTTAGCAAAGCAGTTCCCGATATTATTTGGAACACTAACAGGGCATTTTTGGAGCAAGATTGGAGACTTTATGCAAATCCATTACGCTCAAATATTTTTCTTGACAGCAGAGCGATACAAACCATGTAAATAGTTTCTAATGAATTTGATTAATTTAATTACACTTCTACAGATGGTCGTTTTTCTAAAGATGCTCTTTTCTCTAATGATGACCTTTCAAGCGAACTTCTTCTCAATCTAGCGCTACTGCTATTCATATCTTCCTTCTTCTTTCCTCCAATGTTTAACGTTCCGCGATAGAATTCTGGTAAAAGTTTCGAATACTTCATGTACCCAAACACTATTCCAGCAACCACGAAAATGACTCCCAAGAAGAGAATGACCGCCGGTACCAAATACATCCACACTTGAGAACGATTAGGAATTGTTCCTGGTAGCACGCCGAAAAGTACTAACGCGGCTGCTATGACTAACGCACCCAAGATGATGACCGCGTATGGGAAAATCATATCTCGAGCGAAGAATGCCCATGGTCTTGTTTCTTTGCAATCTTTACATTGACAATCTGACGTACACCCACACAATATTTCTGGTACACATTTTGCACAAGTACAATGAACGCATTGACATTGCGCTTGTATTGGTAACGGTAAATACCGAATTTCTGGAAGTGGAATAAAATGTTCATGTTTGTTGTACCTCCTATCGACAAGTAATTGTAAATCAAATGCCGTTGTGCTGTTACTCTTGATGAAATCATAGTTGCGTAACGACCTGCATAAATTGTACATGAACTCGTTTACATCTTCGTCCCACGATCCACAATATCTTTTCATCCAAGAGTCGAATGGAATAGTTGGTTGTGTGAGTGTTGCTGCGTATTTGAAATCATTAAATACAAGCTCGGCAAAGGCAGGTCCAATAGAGTCTGCTAGGCCCCATCCCTTAACATCGCTGGCACTTAACCACGACATGATGTCTTGGTTTTTAATAACCTCATATACGGTACCGCATCTACGGCCTTTGTGATCTTCTCCAGTTCCACATTGGTCTGAACAACTACAGTACGGCCGTTGGTTGGGAACCATATTCGTGCAGGTTATGCCTGTGTGATGGAAAGGATGGTCACAAGTCATACATTGGAAGTACTGTGCTGCTTCCCCTGTGAAAACTGCTGGCTCAGCAGCGTTTCGTCTAGTTTGAAGAGATGGATGATCTCTTGGGACGGCACCAGGTGACAATGTTTCATTTTTCAAAGACGTATCCATTTCGTTGATTTGTATCTGTTCGGTTTGAATTGGTTTAATATCGTTATTAAGCGGTGGTTGCATAGTGTAGGAGTTTAAATCTACAGCATGATGCACTGGTGTGGACATGATATGTTGTTTGGCTAAAAATATCCAGCAAAGTTGACTATTTCGCTACTAAAAAGAATCGATGAGATCTAGCCGTAATTTAGAAATCAGAGCGACGTTCAAATCAATTTGAATATCAGATTGACATAGAAACTGGTTTATGTGCTAGATTTTTCTTATACAACAAGTTATATTTACTCTAGACACATGATATAACTTTCAACGTCTAAATGGATAACAAAAAAAACCTTCGAAACGCACTACTTCTACAATATATTTCACGCGTGTCTTTAGTATTATCATAGCAATTCTTCAAAATGACCACAAGCATTGTTGGTTTAGTGGTAGAATTGGACGTTGCCATTACAAAGCATGTTCGTCTAGACCGGGGTTCGATTCCCCGACAATGCAGTTTTAGCGTTTTGGCACTTACATACAGATCATTTGGTCCATTTTTACCAATGGTTTTGCTACTTGTTGTTTTTCTCATCGGACACTGTATAAGTAAGCAACACTCAGTCTTCTGGTTGCAGTTCAAAACAATTTACTTACAATCATTTTTGCTTGCTATGACGTACGCGCAGAAGTCTCTACAACTATGTCTGTCACTAGTGACAATGTACTCGATCGTAATTACAGCTCTGTATGCTACGGCTGTAAATAAGTGCTCAACGACACAAACTAATGAATCAATACTGACGCATCAACAACCTTTTCCAGAAGCTCCAGAAAATGCATCAATATTACCACCTAAAAAATCTATACCAGAAGTTGAGGTCTCCTTTTTAAAAATTCCATTGTCAGTTAAGCAGGACATTATACAGCGAGAGTCGGTAGCATTCCTGCACGATCAAGCAGAGTTAATTCCATACAAATTCTCAAAGAAAAAGAAAAGCATTATATTTTTGTTTCATTATGCTTCAGCGAGATTAGATGATGAGATAAAAGCATCTAAAATCAGCCCATTCCAGAGTAAATATGATCGTGTTGTGGTTTTTATAGTCACCACGAACTGTGTAAAGGGAATAGAGTACGAAAATGAAAAGAACAAAACAGTTTATCCGGGTATCAACATTGTGGTACTAGTATTTGACCCTGTGGTAGAATCGTTTAACAATACGTGTTCAGTGAATAGAAACTCGACAACAGAGCTTGAGAGATTGATGAGACACGTGCCATTGATTGTAAATGAGCTTTAAATAAAAGTAAATCATCACCCAAAATGGAAGCACAACCAGCAGAGCAGCCAGTAGCACGCAGGCGACGATCAAAGCTTAAACTACCGTCTATGAAGACAATAGTTTGTGCTTCTGTGCTCTTTGGGATATTCTACACAATTGATCTGCTTGGTTACCCAGCTAAACTTATGCAGTTAAAATGCCCTTCTAATACTGTTGAAATTCCTATGTCGACGCTCGACTTGAATCCAGATGCGGATATTGAAGTAACGCTAGCTTCTGAACACAATCAATACAGTTTTGACGACGCAGAATTCCCTATTCTAATGACAATCACCAACAAACACCATACAAACAACGTTAAAAGAGGAACATCCTGGCGATTTGTACCGCCCACTGACTCCAAGACATTTACCGGTCATCTAATATATGAACTATCTCGTGATCTCCAACCAGGCGAGTCAGTCACCGCTAAAGTTGTCATCAAACAGGAACACAGGCCACAAGGAACTGTTAACTATATACGAGAGTTCCCCGATACATTTTTCCTTGGCATGCAAGTTCGCGACAAGTATGGCGTTTACCGCGAGACGCCTATGACTTATTCAACATTCGCATTCAATCAGACTATGTTCATGAATCAGTATCTCAGAGCTGTACAATGCCCATCACTAAAAAATCACGATCCATTCAAGAAAGAAGTTACTCTTGTTGGTTGTACAGGTTGTAAGAAAACTGTACTCTACTGTTACTTCAAATTGTTGTTCGGCTATGGTAAATGTGACTCGGCTGTTCGCAATGATGGAAAACACGTCACCACAAAAATAAAGTCGTTCACGCAAGAGCTTGGAAATGGGTACAGTTTGAAATTAAAAGATAGTATTGGAAATACTTTCATAAGAGACCTATTCAGCGAACGAATACTACTCGGGCAAGTACCCGAAGATGTAGAAATTATTGAGGTAATTGACCAGAATAGAATTTTGAATGAGACCAGACACTTTGACTATCATTTCGAAGCAAATCCAAGAGCGTTCAAACACATGTTTCCGACAATAATGGCGTACGTTCTTAACATGGAAGCACTGAATGATGGAGATAAAGTAAGCCAGATGGCGAGGCTATTCAATGTTGCTGAGACCTATGATATTTCACCCATGCTGATCGCCACCGATTATAATAATTCCGATGCGCTACATCCCAAGGTTCTAGCCAATTGGCATGCTGCAAATTCCAAGTATAGCTACCATAACGTAGAAGCATACCACGACAGCAACACCCGGTCTACTCTCTCCTTAAAAGAGGCGAAACCTTACATTGAAATGTTAGTAAACGGAATGCAAGAATCGTGCCCAAGATTAAACTTGAAACATACTCCACTACACAACCCAAGAAGCACTGCATTTGATTCAGGATGTGGTTACCGACTATTACGCAGAACAAGAATATTTGGTTTCATTGCGGACATTTTCAACGCGATCTGGTCCGTACGTTACCAAATTCTCAGCATGTTCTACTATTTCGTTAATTTGGTAGCATAAAGATTTCTAATTTATTAATCTACAATTTTTGCTTTTTCATTACTATTAGTAGCCATCAACTGTTTCTCTACCAATTGTGCATAGTATCCACGTTGTTCAATCAATGATTGATGTGTACCTCTTTCTATAATTACACCTTGCCTCATAACACAGACAACATCTGCATGTTTGACAGTACTTAGACGATGTGCAATAATAAGAACAGTTTTTCCTTGCATTAGTCGATCTAACGCTTGTTGCACCAAATGTTCACTTTCGCTATCTAAAGCACTAGTCGCTTCATCTAGTAACAAAATTCTTGGTTTCTTTAAAATCGCCATTGCAATGGCAACACGTTGTTTTTGACCACCTGATAGTTGTGTTCCTCTCTCTCCCACCATAGTGTTATAACCAAGTGGAAATTTCATAATAAAGTCATGTGCATTAGCTTGCTTTGCTGCATAGATCATTTCTTCATCAGTCGCATTATCGCGAGCATATTTAATGTTTTCACGAATTGTAGTTGCAAACAAGTATGGTTCTTGAGAAACAACACCAATTTGTTGTCTCAAATACTTGGTATCGATATCTCTGATATCTACATTATCAAGAGTAATATTTCCAGAAATAGGATCATAGAATCGTTGTATCAGTTGCGTACATGTTGATTTTCCACCTCCACTTTCACCCACTAGGGCAACAACACGACCTGGTGTAAGTTCCAAGTTTAGTCCATGAAGTACAATTCTATCCATACGCATAGGATACGCAAATGTTACATTATTGAAACGAATTTGACCAACAATGTTGGGAAGTGCTCGTTGAAGGCGTTTTGTTCCTCCATAGCTTTCGTATTCATCAATAGAGATTGGGATAGATGGTATACGAGTGATGATACCGTAGACACGTTCTGTAGCACCCATTGACTTGAGTAGTTCAAAGTAGACTCCTCCTGCAGAACTTAGTGCCATGGCGATCATACCAGTGTACGCGATAAAAGAAGTTAGTTCACCCATGGTTAATTGTCCACTAAGTACGAGATTTCCGCCATAAGTAAGTACTAACAATACACTAATTCCACTAGTTAACATCATACCACCCTTATAATGTTAGTTTATCGATAAACGACGTACGGTGAACGATGCTGCTGCAAGTGCCAAGTTTCTCGCTCGTACGTATGATTCGTCCATCACCGCGTTATAGATTCGCATCTGTTTATGTTCTTGTGCAGTAGATCGCACAGAACGAACGTTACCTATGCTTTCTTGAGCGATTTCTGCAGCTTTGGCTAATTGATCACTGACGCCTCTTCCCATGTTACCAACAAATCGTTGATAAACAGTCGCTCCAACTGCAACAAAGGGAACTACAAGTAGCATCAATAGTAGCAATCTCCACGATAGCAAAACTAACACGCATAGTGCTCCTAAAAAGTCTAGTAAACACCTCGTGGCTGTTTCTGCATAAACACTCACACAGTACTGTAACACTGACTAGGCAAGTTAGAACGTTCGGAATGTGATTCTTACTGTATCGGACGATAATCTATTCATCAACTCTCCCGTCATATGTTCATCGAAAAACTCGATATCTTGCTCTAACACTTTTTGAAACAATTCTTTCTTCAATCGAACGACGATCTTCTCCGCACATAACACAATGAAAAAATGCCGTAGTCCGTTGAAAACAGCCATGGCTATTAGTAAAACAAAGAGTGTGCCAACTAATTGGTATAGTTGTGAAGTCCCAGTAACGAATTTTTGTACACTGTCGACGAGTTTTCCGACAAAGAAGGGTATAGTTAAATTTATGCCTATTTTGTTAATACAGATCGTATCTACCGTACCAGATGCTATCGCAATTGATGCAAATGCTAATACCATGTAAAACTTTTCTCTTTTACAGTGATTAAGCAGCCATCTAATTTGCCCTGCTGTAACACTGTGCTCCAACTCTTCTTGTTTTACTGATTGCGATGTTGTAGCCATGTTGTCCTCAAGAAACGGTATGGACTCAGGTATAGGTACGACTGACAGCTTTCTCTTCATGTATGCGTTGTTCTATTTTCGAAGATTCTTGTAATATTAATTTCGAAACGTAAAAAGGATCACGCAACACAGTAAACAGATTCAAAACAAGGTTACTTTATGTAAGCTCGAAGCTTCCTCTTCCCATGGTGATCGCTATTAACAATTTTTCTTTCATAATATCCTTGCTACTGTACTCTGGTAACTTTAAATAATGGAAACAGGTATTACAGGTAGGTAGCATAGTATTTGGACTTGTGCCCTCTCTTTTAGCGATTGTTAGTTTGGGTGATAGAGCTGGGAACCCACCAACAGGTAATTGTGTTGACCCTGTAACAAATTCCAAGAATAATCTTTGCAAATCTGGTGTCAATTCGCAAATGATATCAACCAAGAAATGTACTTGGTTACTTGCTGCATCGTAGCCGTGAGTACATACAATATTATTCACAATAATCTCGCGTGTGTTCCACAGGCTCTCATTTCCACATACGAGTGAACGTAGTTCCGATGACGTAAAACTATCCAAGTAGGAAAGGTCTACTACACTTGTCAATCCTTTACGGAACTCTGCTGTTGCTTCCTTGTAGCATTCGCGTTCCAAGAATTGTTTCAATAGAGTAACATACTCTTCAAAATTGCGAGAATCTACATCTCTACTTCCACCATCTTTGATCAATTCAACACCGTGGAATGTAAAATCTAAACCCAAATTCTCAATTGCATTTGCATCAACTTCTTTCTTTTTCAACTTTTCTCCCATATCGACAAGATATTTGACAGAGTTGAAAATGTAAGAATCAATTTGTTGATAATCTTCCAAAGTGATTTGATCTTCCCCTTGTACTGCTCTCAAAAATGGTGTAGCAAAGTGCATCGACAGCAAACGATTGTCTTCCAATACTTTTCCAACTAATTGACCAGTAAATCGGAATTTTGCCAACTTTTCGGCATCAAGATCGAAATGTGGGAATAGTCCAAATTCTGATGTTACAAACTCGGAATCTGAGTTGGAACTATAAAACAATCCTTCTGATTTCTTTTGTAGTTCTCTAGACACTAGCGTATAGAACTCTAGTGTTGGTCCAAGACCGATACCTGCTTCTCCCTCGTATTCGTATTCCATTGTGGCATGCGCACCTGCATGATTTTTCATGATCTCAATCGCTTCCGCAAGCACGTTTTCTCTTGCTTGTATCTTTGTTCGGATCAACTTTTTGCGATTGATGATTTCTTCATTGACTTTTGCATATTCATTGGTAACCGTTTTCGATGCTCCAAATGCAGCAAAGTAGAAGAACAATCTTCTTGTTTCGAATGAGAATAAGAATGGATACTCTCGAGTGAGTGTGTATGACCATTGTGGTAAACTTCCGCAACATGCAAGTGCGATAGCATCTGGACTTGTCAATTGATGAGTAATCTTGCTCGTAAGTTGTAAATTGTAGAAAGCGTCAACTGTAAGTAGCTTTTCTTTCAAGTTAACTTGATTAAGTGTCTTGAGTAGTTTCAAATAGGGTAGAACATTTTCTGGTAATTGATTCTCCTCGACTTTGTTTGTTCTCTTCTTTTCTGATTGTACAAACTTGAATGTATCTGCCTCATCGAGTAACGAGTGGAAATCATCAAACTTTTGTTTCGAGTATTTCTTGACAACCTCGTAAATTGTTTGGTATGGTTCCAATGCGTGTCCGTTAAACGATAGATATGCATTCTTCTTGGTGATAAACTTTTTCTCTAGTTCCCATACAGTAACCAACCATGTCGCTTGTACTGATTTTTTCCCAACAGAAATAGTAACAGTAGATGCTAATCTTTCCAAATCTTCCGCTTCGATCTGAGTCTCTATTGATTCAAACTTTTCACATGAACATAATGCAGCGTTTAACATGGTCACTAGTGCAGGCATAATTGTTGAATTCTCTTTCATGAGTGTAACAAACCATGCCAAGTTGCTTTGATTACCGACGAATGCAAGCATTGCTTGAGCAAATCGACTCTTAACAAATTGATATGTACTTAGAGCTTCCTCGTTCGTGAACAACTCGACCAGCTTCTTTCCTAATGCTGTCGAATGTTGCCCATGTAATTGCTTCGTTACTTGCTCCAAAATCTTTTCTTCTTCAGAAATGAGTTCATCCAAATGTTCACTATTTGGGAAATTTCTTTCCAAGAACAACTTTCTGTTATCGTTTGTCGTTTCTCGAATCGTGCGTACCAGACCTTCTCTATGAAAGCATTTCATGAATTGTGAACCAACCTTCATTGAACGAATGAGTTTCTCTGCCAATAGTAAACCATGTGTTTCACATACTGATTCTCCAGAGCTTACTAGCCGCGTGATAAAATTGGCCACCATCGATGGACTACAATTCGTTTTCAAAAGCTCATGATTACTTGAACAAATGATTTGTGATGCTGCCACTACTGCGTCTTGCTTGATATCTACATTTGCGCTAGTTGACACTTGCATCAAAGGTTCAAGTAACTCTTTCAAGAAAAGTACAGTAATATTATCATCGAACACTGTGTGATCTGAAGGTGATACTGGTGACTTTGGACTTGTACTGAGTCTCTTTTTCTTGAACAATCGTGACACAATGTTTGACTTTTTCTCTTTTGGAGAGCTCTTTGGAGATTCTGACTCGTCGTCATGTGTTTCTTCTGGTGGCGCAGTTGTGCTAATCACTCTTCTTGTATACTTGGTCCAAATTGGATCTCTTTGTACGTTACGCATAACTTGAGTCGAAGCGTTGTATTGCTTCATGTTGTTAAAATCAACCTTGTAACTACTATTTCTGATACGAATTGTGTAGTTTGAATCTCCTGCCTTGTATCGCTCCTCCAATAGTGACGCTGAGTGCTCATCATAATTACTAAAGTTATGGTAGTCGTCTTCCCATTGCCACTTGTGAACGGTTTTGATTTCTGGGTACACTAATTCCAAATCGCGAGATTGCACTTTTGGAAGCATTGACTGTAACAAGAATAATGTATCTTTGACTAGTTCATCTGAAGCAGTGAGTGATCGAATAGAAATTGAATCGCGTGACGATGTTAATAAATCCTGTTGTGGAAGAAGCAACGCTCGTGCGACTGGGAAGAATCCAGGTGTCGAAGTAATTTGTTTAGCAACATCTTGTGATCTAGCACACATTCCTGCTAACACGCGAATGATTTTGATTTTTATGCGGAGAGTCGCACGCGAAAGTCTCGAAATAATATCTGGAAGCGAACTGCATAAATCTTCTACGTGGTGGTGAATCAAGTAAGCAAAGCACTAAGTTGTTAGTATTTGTGAAACAATGACGTACTTGGCATATTAGTTCAACTTCGTCATCTGATCCGCTTGCTAATCGTTCACCGATAGCTTGCACGCAACTACCCAATTCAAATTCTTCTCTTCTGCAAAGATTCGCCACGACTTTTAACGCAACGATTTTTAGAGCTTCATTGAATGTTTGTAGACACTCTAGTAATCTTGGTACAAAACCATCAACCATTAGAACTTGAGGATTCTCGATTGAGATTTTATCCAAGCATTTCAACAACTCTTCTACGAGTGCAGCGTTTGATTCACCCTTCAACAGTGAAATAAATTTTGGAACAGCATTATTTTGAACGACGACAGGGCAACTCCTTGGAACTACATCCAAAATTAACGCCAGTGCCCGTGCAATAAGAATTGCCTCCTCTTCGTTCTCTACCGTAACGTGTTTTGGAAAAGCATTCAATAACACTGGAACGTTAGTGTGTAGATCAAAGGATATGATGTATTCTTCCATAGCAATACACAACATTGTCGTGCATTCTGTTAGGAACGATATCCTCTCGTCTACTGAGCCACTGCGCAGCGCCTCGATAGATGTGCCTTCTTCACCAAACATTTTTACAAGTTTATTTTGAAGTTCCAAATCAATCAAGACAAACAGAAAACAACAAATTGAAGAATATGATTTAAGGTTTTACAATTGACCGCAGTCCTTGATGACGATTGGTTTGCTTGTTGCGCCTGATGATGAACCGAATGATTCGATCTTCTTGACAACATCCATACCCTTGGTTACCTTTCCGAATACGCAATGCTTTCCGTCCAACCATGAAGTGACAACGGTGGTAATGAAGAATTGGGATCCGTTGGTGTTTGGACCAGCGTTAGCCATGGACAAGAGTCCTGGTTCGGTGTGTCTGAGTTTGAAGTTTTCGTCAGCGAACTTCTCACCGTAGATGCTCTCACCACCAGTACCGTTTCCTCTGGTGAAGTCACCACCTTGCAACATGAATTCCTTGATAACTCTGTGGAATGAGCTACCCTTGTAGTGGAGTGGCTTTCCTTGTCTGCCAACACCCTTTTCACCAGTGCACAAAGCGCGGAAGTCTAAATAGTTAGCGATCAGTTTAAAATATTACATACTTTCAGCGGTCTTTGGGACTACATCAGCGAAAAGTTCGAATTCGATTCTGCCAACATCTTGGCCACCGATGGTAATGTCGAAGAATACTCTTGGGTTGGACATCTTTTTGGTTTGTTAGTTTTTGATCGGATAAAAATAAGCCAATTCCAAGGTTGCCTTAGAATTACAACATGTTTTTCGTTTGATTTGGGCAAAATTTAAAAATTCATCATATGATAGTTTAGACCTCGATCGATCACACTATCTTTCAAAGTGTCTAGAAGATGAAGAGTTGTTGTGGTTATGCAAACAAGAAATTCTTAGTCAACTTTTCGCAAATTGCGATCGTCGTGAATTACAACAGATACATAGAAAAGGCCAAACTGTAGAACACCCGAGGTGATGTGCCATTGTTATTCAAGCTTTTGTGCGTCGGGTTTTTGAGGGTGCATTTTGGTCATGCAAACGTCGTTAATCTTGACATGTGACAGGTTGCCTGAACCATAAAACACTCGGATATGTCTTCTAGCCTACCCACGTCTAAAGTGGTGGGCGAGACGCCTTCCTCGCCACAGACAAATGGAGGTGTTAACCGTACAGTTATTCGTCGTTCGATAGTCACATCACCGTCAACACCAGAAAAACCAATAACACCTATTCGCAGAGGGGCTTCGATAAAGATTGTATCATCACCCGTATCACCTGTATCACCCTCTCCAGGAGAAGGTCAAAATGCGCCGCCAGCACACGGTTCTCCTGGTTCACCAGAACAGACAGATGGCTCGCCACCAACTCCTAGTGCACAAAACAGAGGGGGTTCAATAGTAAGGGGAGTACCTAAAAGAATCGTTCCTCGAGTTACGCCAGATTCGTCACCATCTACACCAACTAGTACACCACCAACACCAACTCAATTAGGTTCAAGCCCAGCATCTCCAAGAGTACCATCAGTCGAGAATAGAATTAATTCGTTGAGGAGAATTACAAAACCTGTTTTACCAGAATCGCCAAGAGATGGTGGCGATTTATCAGCACGAAGAAGGTCGAATGGATTAGAAACAGATGCACCAACGGATGGAAGTACACCAACAACACCAGGAGGCACAGTACTCCCTTCCGCGATAACTAGGTCAATGTCGAGAAGACGACAACAATATATGAACGCTCAAGCAAATGGTGGGTCGATAAACGCATCTCCAACGAGTCCGAATACACCGTCGCTTGAAACTGGAAGTCGAAAGAGTTTATCACAGGAGGAAATATTGGGACAAGCAACACCTAGGAATTCAGATTCTCCCAAAGACGACTCTACGGATGAATCATCGTTTAGCGCCGTAACTCCACAAATGCATAAAATATTGGCGGAAAATCGAACAGTATCGCATAGAAGACGAAGTGGAGGATTAAATCTAGTGGAAAGACAAAAAGAATCAGCACCGCAAAAACGTGGAATATCTGTCATTATGCAACAATTATGCAAAGAAGATCCGATGCGTTTTGTGAACCCAAACTTGGATTTTGCAAACACGACAACAGTTAGCGGTATGACTGATGAAGAGGTTGCAGAGTGTTATCAAGTGAAAATAGTTAGGGATTCAGAATCATCAACAGAACATGTGGCTGTTAATGTTGATGAGAACGAACCAGAAGAGTCATTAGAAGAGTTTATACAATTGACAAAAGATGGGCCAGTAGTTGTTCCGTATAGACAATATTTCCGAAATCCACTACACAATTCGACTATTATGGATATTCCAGCAGAAATATACATGACTCAAGAGGAGGTATCTAAGTATAACGATATTGTACTACGACTATTGGATACAAATCAAGATATTAATGATTTCGTAGTATTCCAGAACGAGTGGGACAATCCGCTACATTCACTTCTTTCAGAGCAACAACGTATCGCGATAAAGAAGAAGAACACAGATCGACATGAGAAAGCAGTCATTGCTATGCTCAGTCGATCAACATCTATAAGAAAGGGCAGAGTTCTAGAACCACCAAGACCTCATGATTTTTCACTAGAGCATTGTGGGAAAAATTGGAAAATGCAATTACGATCACTTCGTAGCGAATCCGTAAAAGAGACAACTAAGGACAAATATTCGATGACTAACGCTTGTGTGTACATATACGATTGGAAATATCAAATAGAGAGAACGAAATCATTCCAACGTGCACAAGCAATACTCGAACTGAAAAGGACAAATACTGTTTAAAGATTTTACTTTTGCACATAACATTGCATGTAACTCTCTGAAATGGAAACTTCTTCTGGCATAACTTGTTTGACATCTAAATCGCTCATCAAGTACCACTTTTCAATAGCGTTGTGTTGAACGTGTACGGTGTAGTGCCCTTGGTTGGAATCACCTTCGTGACGAATATTACTAATCAAATCATACTTTTTGTTTTGGAATTCTAGATTGGTGATAGGGAAGCTCACAATTGTTGGATTCTTTTCCTTGAAAAAGAAATTCTTGGAAAATCGTTTCATGTGGAAGATCAGGTACTCTGGCAGTTTCTGAATCTCGTATCGTTTCTTTTCTACTAGACCTGTTTTCGATGGCGTCGCTGTTTCTGTCTTTCCATCGTACTTTTCCAATAATGTAAATAATGAAACTTGTGGAATCAAATTGCGCTCGTACTCATCTTTAAACAGTGGTGCAGGTGGAATGTCCAATGTCAAAAACATGAATGGAATCGTTTTCGTATCCTTGTGCGTGACACGTTCCTGCTGCCTTGCATTTTCTGTATCGAGTTCGACCATCTCAGTATGTACTGTAACTGATCCTTGGAATGTTTTCGTGATGATCGTTTGTTTTTTCGTAGTTCCTCCAAGTTCCATGTGAGTGTGATTTACGAACCAAGTGAATAGTTCTAATGGATCTGTTGCTGCTCCAATTTTGAATTTTTTGTTTGATGCAACGTTCACTGCTTGTAGAAACTCGTGTGGTGATACGTGACCTTTAAAGTTTCTGTGATTGTACATTTTGCGAATCAACTCGCCAAAAGTGTGAACAACAGGTGATTTTGCTTTGACTAAATTTTCTGGTTTTAGGAAAAAGTTTCTAATGGGTTTGATGCGTGCCAGAGTTTGAATAAGAACGTTGAATCCGTCTGTATCTTTGATATTGTTTAGTCCCACGTATCCTGGATAAAACGAAACTCCATTAAGACCAACACGTTGTTTTGCATCGTCCAATTGCGCTATTTGTTCGTCTGTGTATTTTGGATGTAAATTAAACTTGATGTCTTCCAAACTAGAATCCAAAACTTCGTATCCATCCGGAATACACCAAACTCGACCGTTTGTCAAGTGAATAAATACATGATGGCTGTGATCTAAACTGTGATTATACGCTGGAGTGTTCATGCCGCGCCCTATTAAATGCTTTTAGTTATAATAGAGCGTAGGCCTTACCTTGGAAATATTTTCCACAAACAAGGCATCCATAAACGTTTGTATTTGATAGAGTTGTAGTACACAGTTTTTCAAAGTCGAAATCGAGAACCTTTCTGTTAATAGTGTCGAGATACGGGCACACTGTTGCTTCCTCAGCGTTCTTTTTAGGCTTTTTCGACACTGGTTCGCCATCTGATTTCTCGTTCACGCCGTCTATCGCTCGCTTCATATCTATTTGTTCGGGATGAGCGTAAAACTTGTGTTTGCGTTGTTCAAAGTTTTGGATGAACACAACCAGCAAAAACCCAAACAAACAAAGCATCAACATGTCTCTCCGTTTAATTGTGTTCGGTAACAACTACAAAGGTCAGTTAGGTATTGGAGAGTCGAAGGTAGTCCCAACGAAGCCAATGACACCACGTGAAAAAGAATTCGCAGCCGTTCAACGGATTCCCCTTCCATATAGCATTAGCAAGCTAGGAAACCCAACCATCAAAAAAGTAGCCACTGGCAGCTATTTCACATTCATTGTTACAAGTAATTATTTTAAATGTGTTAACACCCAACAGCCGACCACAAGGTGTTTTGCTTTGGTGAGAATTTGTTTGGACAATTAGGTGTAGAAGTAGAAGGCGCAATCGTTTATGAACCAAATACTATTCCTGCTTTCAAAGATGTAGATATCGAAGACGTGTCGTGTGGATTTTATTTCACTTTATTCCATGCGCGTACGTAGTTACACTGTTGTACTAACATGTAGGTAACGGAAACGTTTACGGATGTGGAAACAATAGCTTTGGACAGTTGGGTCTAGGAACAAATTCAGATAAAGTCCGTCAACCATTAATGATCGACCCAAAGACATGGACAGATCAAAATAATCACCTACACAACATTGTTATGATATCTGCTGGAGAGAATCACTCTGCATTCTTGAGCGATCGCCAAATGGTTTTCACTTGCGGTTTCAACGACAAGGGACAGTTGGGTAACGACAGTCGTGATAATATCAACGTTCCAACACTCATCCCAGGCAAAGTCAACAAAGAAATCACTTTTATTCAATGCGGAAGTAACCACACTGCCATAATGAACAAACATGGTGAAGTATTCTTCTGTGGAGACAACCAGAATGGACAATTCGGAGTAGGTGCTGACATCGATGAGTCACCTATTCCTATTCAAATGCAAGTACCAAGTAACCAGATCGTCAGAACACTTATCACTACATATGATCACACTCACATTATTACTACAGAAGGTGAGATGTACGGATGTGGAAGAGGTACCGATGGTCAACTATTCGGAGAGGAAGCAGGTAACCAAACATCACTAGTCAAGTGTAATCTCCCAGAGATGTTAGATATCGATAACATTGAATCTATTTCTCATGGTCCATACATTACTAGTATTACTACCAAGAATAACGATGTATTTATCTGTGGTGGAAATTCACACAATCAAGTTGGTATTCCTGATACAAAAGAAAAGCAAGAACAACTTGTCGCACTAGAAAGAGAGCGCATCTATGCTGATACACAACGTAATT
>JAESGV010000176.1_pt1 | contig 45194 bp, 33 predicted proteins | sample 9269781 | NCBI WGS metagenome assembly JAESGV01 (sample SAMN15741586, study PRJNA653496) | algae metagenome | isolation source: Tildeniella torsiva UHER 1998/13D and co-occurring heterotrophs from... | place: Slovakia: Slovak Paradise National Park, Hrabusice, Kosice Region | collected 2000-01-01
CACGAGTCCTCCTGGCGGGGTCGGTGAGTTGTGGAAGACCCACAGCCTCGCCGGAGGGCTCACTTCAACAACGGATCACCCAACACCGTCGCTCCAGGGACAACGTCCCCGCTCATCACACCTAGGCGTCGCTGCGACCCTCGGTGGCGCCACTGCACGTCGGCGGCCGATGCCAGGGTCCTCAGCGGGTGCGGTCGGCGAGCACGGCGCGCACCTCGTCGGTGAGCGCCGTCGCGCCGGCCACGCTCAGGTGGTCGCCGTCGCGGTACATCCAGGTGCCCTCCAGATGGGTCGAGCACTCGGCGTCCCGACAGAGCCACGGCACCGGGTCGACGGTGCCGACCAGCTCCGACCGTGCGTCGAGGCGGTCCTCGAGCGCGACCGAGCGCGCCCGTTGGGCCTCCATCTCGGCGACGGTCATGGTCGACCCGCACGACGAGGGCGAGACCATGAACAGCAGCCGCCCACACGTGGCGGTCGTGACGTCGTGGTAGGGCACGTCGTGCAGCACGACCGCGGGGACGCCGGCGTCGGTGAGCCGGTCCAGGGTGTCCGCCAGGCCACGCTCCCAGATGGCCGCCACGCCCTCCGGATCACCGACCCAGCGGTCGTCCTCGTCCAGCCAGGCCTCGTCCGGCGCCGGTGCCAGACCTCCGATCGACCCCGTCCCGATGAGCACGAGGTCCGGCTGCAGCTCCACGATCTCGGCGATCGAGCGGTCGATGAAGTCCTGGCAGTCGTGGTCCTCCCCGCCGTTGTGGAATCGCACCGTCGCGCCGACCATCGGACAGCCCGACATGGTGGCGATGCTCACGTCGAGGCCGAGCTCGTTGCCCGCCGCGGCGACGGGCTCCGACCACATGCTGGCGTGCGAGTCACCGATCAGCACCACACGACCCTCGGCGTCGGGCACCGCCCAGGTGCAATCCGGATCCCCGATCGGCAGCGGTTCGCCGAAGCGCCGGTTGCACCCGTCCGAGTCCATGTGCCGCAGGCTCGTGGCCTCGAGCTCGTCGATCGCCAGGACCCGGTCGGCGACGACGGCCACACCTCCCGCCAGCACGGGTACGGCGATGCACACCGCGGCCAGGACCACCACGCGTCGACCCACCCAGCGGTCGTCGTAGCGGAACCGGTCCTCCACGACACGCTTGGCGACCAGCGCCAGCCCCAGCGACGCGACGGCGGCGAGCACCACCGACCACGTGGCGCCGAGGTTCGCCTCGGCGAACACGATCAGCGGCCAATGGAAGAGGTACCAGCCGTAGGAGACCCCGCCGATCGCGACCAGCACCCGGTGCGACATGAGCGTCGGCACGACGGTGGACCCGCCGGTGCCGGCCACCAGCAGCCCCGCGGCACCGAGCACCGGGAGCAGCATCGAGGGCCCGAGCGATCCGCTCGCGCCGGAGAACAACACCGCGGCGGCGAGCACCGAAACGAGCCCCACCGCACCGCTGGCGGTGCGCACCGGACGCGGCCACCGCGCGACCCGTGGCGCGGCGAGGGCCAGCGTCGTGCCGACCAGGAACTCCCAGGCGCGCAGCGGTGCGCCGTAGAACGCGAGCGCCTGGGGCGAGCTGACGTCGAGCGCATCGACGACCCGTTCGAGCCCGCCCCGTGACGCGACCACGAACAGGGCGAACGATCCGATGCCGGCGACGGCGAGCAGGACGACACCCGCACGCGCCGCCACCCGGTGGGCGACCGTGCGGCGCAGCGCCAGCCACAGCACCACGACGAGCGGGACCACCAGGTAGAACTGCTCCTCCACCGAGAGCGACCACGTGTGCAGCAGGGCGTTCGCCTCGGGTGCCAGCGCGAAGTAGTCGTCGGACTGGCGCGAGAGGAACGTGTTGGCGTTGAGCAGGGCCGCGGCGATGCCGGTCCTGGCGGTGACGGCCGATGCACCCAGGGGGCTGAGCAGCGCGACGCCGAGCAGCGAGGTGACGCTGAGCGTGAGCGCGAGCATCGGCAGGAGGCGCCGCACCCGGCGGGCGAAGAAGGACCCGATCCGCATCGTGGCGTCGGTCCCGATCTGGGACTGCAGCAGGCTCGTGATCACGAAGCCCGACACGACGAAGAACACGTCGACGCCGACGAAGCCGCCGGGCACCCACCCGCGCACGTGGTAGCCGACCACCAGGAGCACGGCCAGGCCTCGCAGGCCCTGGATGTCCGCGCGCATGGCGGGGCGATGCGGGGCCGCGACCCCACGCACTCCCGCTGGTGCCCCCGTCGTCGACAACCGACCCCCCTCGTCGGGCGATCAGGGTACCGGCCCCCTCCGTGATCGTCAGCTCTGGAGGAGCGCCGCGACCTCGATACCGACGCGGCGGGTTCACCCCGTCGCGGTCAGCCCTGGAGGAGGGGCGCCACCTCGGCGCCGAAGCGCTGGATCTGGTCGGCGACCTCGGCGGCGTCGCGTCCACGGAAGCCCAGCTGCAGCTGGTTGATGCCCTTCGGCGGGAACTTCCGGAGCCGCTCGGCGATCTGCTCGGCCGAGCCGGTCGACGTGTACGGCTCGACCTCGAAGTCCGGCTCGCCGACGTACACGGGGCCTGCCGTCACGCCGACGTCGAACGCCTCGGGCAGGCCCGCCTCGGCGCGGACCTCGCGGACGTGCGCGAGCGCGTTGGACATGCCCATCTTCGGAGGGCCCTGGGGCAGCCACCCGTCGCCGAGTCGTGCGGCGCGCGTGATCGCAGCCTTGGACGATCCGCCGATCCAGATCGGCGGGCCGCCCGCGCGGGCGGGACGGGGGGCCATGCCCACACCGACCTCGGCGCCGGGGCCGCCGACGGTCGGGTACTCCTCGACGAAGGCCGCGCGGATCGGGCCGATCGCGTCCTCGACCGCACGACCGCGCCCGGCGTGGTCGACACCGAGCAGGGTGAACTCGCTCTCCAGGTGGCCCGCCCCCGCACCCAGGATGGCGCGGCCGCCGCTGAGGTGGTCGAGGGTCATGAACGCCTTCGCGGTCGCCAGGGGGTGGCGGTACGGCAGGACGTAGACGTGGGACAGCAGGTGGGTCTGCGACGTCAGCGCCGCGAGCCACCCCAGGGTGGCGACCGTGTCGTACCAGGTTGCCGACATGACCTCGTCCGCGGGCCGGGGCACCGCCACGTGGTCGCACACCGCCACGTAGAACGCGCCCGCGTCGTCGGCGGCCGTGGCGATCATCGCCAGCTCCGCGGCGCCGGCGTCGGCCTCCCACGGCTGCGCGAAGTTGGTGCTCTGCGACTGGATCGGCAGCTGGAGGCCCCAGACGACCTGACCTGGTGGGATGACGGCGCCCATGTGCACTCCCTCGAGCGGCCCGGACGGACCACGATCTGACGGGGCGTCAGGTTACCGGTCGGCGCTGGGTGCCACGTCCTGTGGCCGCGAGCGCCTCCGGCGACGGAGCGGGCCGGCAACCACCGCAGCGGCGCTACCGTCGCGGCCACGGCGCAACATCGGTGTCGCCGGGGTCCGGACCAGGCGGCCGGACCGGGAGCCCGGGAGCGTGCATGGGGGAACGGGTCGCCACGAGCGCCGAGGCGGCCGCAGCGTTCGACCGCCTGGCCGACGCCGAGGGCGCGGCCATCCCGATGTACGCCCGACTGTGTCGGACCATCGCCGCGGACGACACCCTCGCCGGGCTGCTCCTGCACGCGCCGGTGGGCCAGCGGCTCCCCGTCCTGCTCCTCGCCGCGCTGCACGACGTGGTCCTCGACGATCCGTCCGTGCCCCTCGCGGCCTGGTACCCCTCGGTCGGCGGCCGCGCGGATCACCCCGGGGCGCTGCACGCCGCGCTCGTGGACACCCTCGCCGCGCACGAGGACCGGATCCTCCACCTGCTCGCGCAGCGCCAGGTGCAGACCAACGAGGTCAACCGCTGCGTCGCGTGGCGACTGGGACTCGGCGCGCTCGCAGCCCACGACGACCGTGACCTCGCGCTGGTCGAGGTCGGTGCCAGCGCCGGCCTCAACCTGTTCCCCGACCGCTACCGGGTCGACCTGGTGGCGCCGGGGGCCACGACGACGCTCGGGGACGAGCGGGCGCCCGTGCACCTCTCGACGATGCTGCGCGGCGGACCGTGGCCAGGGCCGACCGCCGTCCCCCCGGTCGTGTCGCGTGTCGGGCTCGACCGGCGACCGCTCGACGTCACCGACGCCGACGATGCCCGGTGGCTGACCGCGTGCGTCTGGCCGGAGCAGCAGCAGCGCTTCGAACGACTGCGCGCCGCGATCGCCTGGTGCGCGGACGCGCCGCCGGACCTGCGTCGCGGCGACCTGGTCGACGACCTCGACGACGCGCTCGACGCACCCGGGACGACCCACGTCGTGGTGCTCTGCTCGTGGGTGCTGGCCTACGTCGAACGCGCACGGAGGACGGCGTTCCTCGACCGCCTGTCGGCCGCCGCGGTCCGCCGGGCCCGGCGGGGCGGCGCCCTGTCGCTGCTCACCCTCGAGGCCGACCACGTCCTCGGATGGTTCGAGCCGCCGACCCTGGAGTACGACGCGCCGGCGGCGATCCGTCACGCGTCGCTGCTCGTGGCGACCACCTTCGACGCCGCCGGCACACCCCGGGCGAGCGCGCTCGGCAGGTGCCAGGCGCACCTGAGCTGGATCGACCACCTGCCGACGACCCCCGGGCGGACGGATCCCGAACCAGGGCCGGACCCGAACCCGAACCCGGATCCTCCCGCCTGAATCGACGGTCGGTGGCCGGGGTCGCCCGCGAGCCCTGCCCCCGAGCATCCGTCTCGAGTCGACCGTCGACGGGCCGGGGGGGGTCGAGCGCGAGGCGTGCCCCCGAGCGCCGCCGCTCGCGTCAGCCCGGTCCGCCGCCCTGCTGCAGCGCCGCATCGGCCTCCGCACGCCCGAGCAGCAGCTCGGCGTCCGCAGGGGTCCCGGTCCGGGCATCGTCCGCGAGCGCCAACCCGATCGTGGCGACGAGCGAGATCAGCTCACCTGCGACCTCGACGGGCATCGCGACGGCCCCCCGGACACGTTCGACCAGCGCACCCGCCACCGCGGGTGAGATGTCGACGGCCACGACCAGCATGTCGGGCGCCAACCGGCCCAGCAGGTCACCGGAGCGCACCAGTCGGTCGAGGCGCCGTGCGACCTCGCGCATGGCGGCCTCGCTGCCGAGCGGATCCCGGGCGCACAGCGCCGCATGGCCCTCGATGTGGATCACCAGCAGCGCGGGGCGCCCGTCCGTGACCCGAGCGTGCTCGGACGACGAGCGGTGTCGCGCCATCAGCTCGGCCACGTGGCCGAGGACGGCGGATCGGTCTGGCAGCTCCATGTTCGACATCGACCCCGTGCGCTGGTGACTCCGTCGTCACATCGGCAGAACCGGGCAGCGACGTGAGCCGAACCGCGGTTCAGCCCTTCCGGTTGCCCCAGATGCCCACGAAGCTGACCATCTCGCCCGGGTAGCCACCCAGGTTGTGGGTCAGGCCCAGGCCGCGCTCGACCGTGTCGATCTGGCGGTCGTCGGGGGCCTCGCCCCGCAGCTGCAGCCAGCACTCGAAGAGCATGCGCAACCCGGACGCACCCACCGGGTGCCCGAAGGACTTCAGCCCGCCGTCGGTGTTCACCGGCAGGTCGCCGTGCAGGTCGAACGCCCCGTCCTCGATGTCGCGCCACCCCTCGCCGCGTGCCGAGAAGCCCAGGTCCTCCATGAGCACCAGCTCGGTCGGGGTGAAGCAGTCGTGCACCTCGGCCATGGCCAGCTCGCGGCGGGGATCGGTGATGCCGGCCTGGGCGTACGCATCCTTGGCCGCGGCCTCGCACTCGGGCAGGTGGGTGTAGTCGTAGTCCGCGTCGCCGAGGCCACCGCCGTTGCCGGCCACCATGGACAGCGCCTTCACGTACAGCGGCTTGTCGGTGTAGCGGTGCGCGTCCTCGGCCCGCACCACGATCGCCGACGCGGCGCCGTCGGCCACGCCCGCGCAGTCGAACACCGAGAGCATCCCGGCGACCTCGGGCATCTTGCAGATGGCGTCGACCGACATCTCGCGACGGAACTGCGCACGCTCGTTCTTGGCGCCGTTGGCGTGGTTCTTGGACGCGATGCGCGCCAGGGTGCGACGAAGCTCCTGCGGATCGATGCCGTACTTCTGCGCGTAGGCGGGCGCCACCAACGAGAACATCGCGGCTGCGGTCACCGACCGCTGCGTGCCGTCGTTGGGGATCGGGAACGCGTTGAGCCCCTGGAACCCCGAGTCCTTCACCTTCTCGACGCCAACGGCCGCCGCCATGTCGTAGGCGCCGGACGCCACGGCGTAGCACGCCTGACGCAGCGCCTCGGAGCCCGTCGCGCAGTAGTTCTCGACGCGGGTCACCGGCTTGTTGTCCAGCTTGAGCGGCGCGGCGAGCGTCACCCCGGACATGCCGGACTGCGCGGTGCCCAGCCACCAGGCGTCGATGTCGTCCTTGGCGACGCCGGCCGACGCGAGCGTCTCCTGGACGGCGTCGATCATCAGGTCATCCGCGCTGGCGTCCCAGTTCTCCTTGAACTTGGTGCACCCCATCCCGATGATGGCCACCTGGTCCTTGATGCCGTGGCTCCCCATGTCAGTCGCTCCCCGTGTCGTGGTCGGTGGTGGCGGGCGTCGCGCTGCGCACGGGACGTGCCTTCCAGAAGTAGTTGGCGATGCCGTCGGAGGTGTTGAGCCGCCGGAAGGTCATCTCGACGGTCATGCCGATCGAGACGTCCGGCGGGCGGACGTCGGTGAGCTCGACCGGCAGGCGGCCGCCCCCCTCGAAGTCCGCGACGGCGAAGACGACCGGCGGGGACGGCGAGTAGGCGAGCGAGTCGACGGTGAACGTGGCGACGGTCGCGGGGACGTCGGCCATCGGGGCCGGGTCCATGTCGTCGACGTTGCCGCCGACGAAGGACACCCGGGCCGGGGGCAGGTGCAGCGCGTCCGACTCACGGTCGCGAGAACCCACGAAGCCGTACTTCCAGTCCAGGCGGCGCTCGGCCGCCGAGGCCGACATGCGCGCGGGCTCGGGTCGGTTCGGCGGCTGGACGGGCAGCACGCCGCGCCACTGCAGGTACTTGGCGTAGCTCAGCGTCGGGTCGGTCGCGGCGAGCTGCTGCTCGATGGACACGCCGTGGCTCGCGTCGCGTCGGGCGACCACGGCCTCGGTCACCCGGAAGACGAACACGTCCGCGCCGTCGGCGAGGGACACGAGCGCCACGACCTGACCCGGCGTGGCCGACTCGAGCACGCTCGCGAGGAGCAGCGCCGGGTGCGCGGCACCGGTGAAGCCGACGTCGTTCGCCAGCGTGTCGGCCACGTCGATGCCGGCGGCGCCGAGGCGCTTGGCGAGTCCGGCACCAGCCCGGGCCTGCGGGCTGGAGATGGCGACCGTGGACACCTGGTCCACGTCGACGCCGGCGTCCTTGAGCGCACCGTCCCATGCCTGGCTCGCCAGCGCGGTGGCGCGCTGCTCGCCGAAGCGCTCCTCCCAGCCCCGCGTGCGCTGCTCGCCGGGGACCCGCCACCGATCGAGGTACTCGCGCGTGGCCGAGGCGCCGCCGAGGTACTCGGCGACCAGGTCGTCGGGACCGTCGGCGGAGCCCACCAGCAGCGCTGCTCCGGCGTCGCCGCCCGTCGCCTCGTCCGAGGAGCTCGCAGGGCCGGTGCGCACGTCGCCCGCCACGACGAGCACGGCGTCGTCGGTCGAGTGCAGCGCGCTGCGCAGCGCGGCCGCCGTGCCTCGGAGGCCCGCCGCCGCGTCGGCGGCCAGCACGTCGCCGTCGAGGCGCAGCGCGGCGTGGGCGATGGTGGCGTTCGTCTTCTCGACGTAGGTGGGCGAGGTCGTCGAGAACCACAGCGCCGACGGCCGGGAGGTCGCGGCGCCGAGCACGCCTCGCGCGGCCTCGACCGCCATCGTGAGGGAGTCCTCGTCGTAGGAGGCGACCGACCGGGAGCCCTTGCCGGCGCCCGACCCGAGCACCTCGGCGATGGCCGACCGCTGGAGCCGCCAGTGCGGCAGGTACCCGGCTGCAGCGATGATGCCTCGCATGGACGTCCCCCTCGCCGCTCGTCGTCCGAACGGCAGTTCGCGGATAGTGTGGCGCCGCTGAAGCGCCACCCGAGTCTAGAGTGACCTGACGTACCGTCAGAAATGGGCACCTGACCGGACGATCGACCGGAGCAGCCCATGACCAGCGAACCCATCGGCCGCCGAGCCCAGAACCGGCTGGCCCGTCACGAGCAGCTGACCCGGGCCGCGACCGAGATCATCGCGCAGGAGGGTCTGGCCGGACTCACCATGCAGGCGGTCGCCGAGCGCGTCGACTGCGCCGTCGGCACGATCTACACGTACTTCGACTCCAAGAGCGCCTTGTTGGCCGAGCTCCAGGTCGAGGCGATCCGGACCCTGATCTCCGCCGTGGAGCGCAGCCGCGAGATCTGGGACGAGGAGATCGCCGCAGCGGAGCTCGACGACGCCGTCGCGGCTCTCGTGCGCCTCGTCGCCGCGGGGCACCTCTTCGTCGCCGTGACCGACATGCACCCCCGCGAGTTCGAGCTCCTTCAGTTGCACATCAGCCTGCGCCACCAGGAGATCAACGACCGCGACACGCCGACCGTGGTGCCCCACGCACTGGCGCTGCTGGGCCAGCTCCTGGCGCTGATCGACGCCGCGGTCGAGGTCGGGGCGCTCTCCACCCGCAGCGAGATGGGCGAGGAGGACGGTGGACAGACGTTGCGCCGGACCCTCCGCTGGGCCGGCGGCCTCAACGGGGCGATGATGGTGTCGAACGCGACGGCGGATCCAGCGTGGCTGACCAGCGAGCAGCTCGACGGTCGCCGGCTGGCGCACGCGCTGTCCGAGGACATGCTGCTCGGCTGGGGTGCGCCGCCACGCACGCTGCTGACGGCCAAGGAGTTCGTTGCGTCGCTCGACGAGCGCGACCGACTGATGCGCCCGGGCGGCGACCTCGAGGACGCCGCCCCGGTCGAGGCGATCGACGGCGTCGAGGCCGTGGACCCTCCGCTCGCCGCCGACTGACCCGCCCGACGACGCCCGGTCGTGCCCGTTGGGGTGCGTCCGGGAGAATCTGACAACCTGTCAGACATGCGTCTCGGCGACATCGCGAATCCACAAGCTGCACCCAACGGCAAGCCGCTCGACGGGGTGCGGATCCTCGCCGCCGAGCAGATGCAGGCGCTGCCGTTCGCGACCCAGCTGCTGGCTCGCCTGGGCGCCGAGGTGGTCAAGGTCGAGCACCCCACCCACGGCGAGTCGGGGCGAGGGGCGCTGCCCGCCATGGAGGATCCCGACGGTCGGCGCGTCGGGGCCACGTTCCTGCGCAACAACCTCAACAAGCGCTCGGTCGGGCTCGACCTGAAGTCCCCCCGTGGACGCGAGCTGTTCATGGAGCTCGCCGGGCGGTTCGACGTCGTCGGCGAGAACTTCAAGGCCGGCACGATGGATCGGCTGGGCCTGGGCTACCGAGAGCTGTCCGAGCGCCACCCGCGGCTGATCTATGTGTCGGTGTCGGGCTTCGGCAACCTGGGCGACTCGCCGTACCGCTCGTGGCCGGCCTACGCCATGGTCCCCGAGGCGATGTCCGGGCTGTACGAGTACGCACGCCACGGCGACGAGCCACCCCGCGTGATCCCCGCCGGCGCGCTCGGCGACATCAGCTCCGCGCTGTTCACGGTGATCGGCATCCAGGCGGCGTTGCGCCACCGGGACATGACCGGACGCGGACAGCAGGTCGACGTCGCGATGTTGGACTCGATGCTGGCCATGACGGACGTGATCACCAACTTCTGGTCGCTCGGGGTGCGTGAGAACGCCTTGGAGGGGATCATGACCGGGTTCCGCGCGAGCGACGGCTGGTTCGCCGTGCAGGTGGTGCGCGAGCACCAGTTCGACAAGCTGGTCGAGCTCGTCGGCCGACCCGAGTGGCTCACCGACGAGCGGCTGTCGAGCCGGCGTGGCTGGGCCGATCACCTGGACGAGGTGATCCGTCCAGCGGTCGAGGCGTGGGCCGCCGGCATGACCCGCCTCGAGGTGTGCGACGCGCTCGGCACCGCGGGCATCCCCGCGGGTCCCTGCTACACGCCGGGCGAGATCATCGCGGACGACCACGTGGCGCGTCGCAACATGATGGTGGAGATGCCCCGTGTCGACGGGGTGGACCAGCCGGTGCTGATCCCCGGCAACCCGGTGAAGCTGAGCGAGGTCGCCGAGGGCCCCGAGACCCGTGTGCCGTGGGTCGGCGAGCACACCGCCGAGGTGCTGCGGGCCGAGCTCGGTCTGTCCGAGGCCGAGCTCGACACGCTGCGCGCCGACGGCGTCATCACCTGACCCGACCCGACCCATCTGCATCCCGACCCATCTGTGATCTGAAACCGCAGCTGACACGACGGTGTCAGATCACAGATGGCAGGGGCGGGTCGCTCAGGTGAGCACCGACTCGTCGCGACGGTCGTCGCTCGAGGGCCCGTCGGCCGAGGTCACGTCGCCGAGCGGGAGGTCCCCGGCGCGGACGTCGGCGACGGGCTCCGGCGCGTGCTCGCTGAAGCCGAAGCGGTCGTGCACCCTGCGCAACCAGGCGGGCGCCCACCAGTTGGCGTCACCGGCCAGCTTCATGAAGGCAGGGACGAGCGTCGCACGCACCAGCGTCGCGTCCATCAGCACGGCGAGCGCCAGACCCAGTCCGAACAGCTTGATGAAGGTGATGTCGGACGTGGCGAAGGCGATGAACGTGACGGCCAGGAGCGCCGCCGCAGCGGTGACGATCCGGCCGGTGCGCTGCAGGCCCACCGCCACCGCCTCGGTGTTGTCGCCGGTCCGGTCGTACTCCTCCTTGATGCGCGACAGGAGGAAGACCTCGTAGTCCATCGACAAGCCGAACGCGATGCAGAACATGAGGATCGGCGTCGTCGTGTCGGTCATGCCCGTGGCGGTGAACCCCAGCAGACCCGCACCGTTGCCGTCCTGGAACACCCAGACCATGGCGCCGAAGGTCGCCGTGAGCGACAGCACGTTCAGCACGATCGCCTTGATCGGCACCAGCACGGATCCGAACATCAGGAACAGCAGCACGAAGGTCGCGACCACGATGATGCCGATGGCCAGGGGCAGGCGCGCGCCGATGGCGGCCTTCGAGTCGACGAGCTGCGCTGCGGCACCCCCGACCAGGACCTCGGCGTCGACGTCGGTGTCGCGGATCCGTTCGACCAGCTGCTCCCCCTCGGTCGAGACGGGCTCGACCGAGGGCACGACGTTGAGCCGCACCAGGTCGTCGCCGCGGTAGGCCGCCAGGGCCTCGTCGGCAGGGACCACCTGCACCCCGTCGATGTAGCGGCCCGTGGGCGCGTCGACCCGCGAGACACCCTCGAACGACGACAGCTCCGCCGCGAACGGCGCGACCTGGTCGTCCCCGGTCTCGGCGCCGTCGCCGCGCAGCAGCACCGGGAACGCCGCCGCCTCGTCCGAGGCGAACTCGTCGCCGAGGCGTTCGGTCGCGGTGCGGGCGGGGTCGCCCTCGGGCAGGACCCGCTGGTCCGGGGTGCCGAAGACCACGCCGAGGAACGGCGCGCCCAGGAACAACAGGAACGCGACCACGACCACCGAGACGAGCACCGGCCGACGCATCACGCGATGGGCCGTGCGGAGCCAGAACCCCGACTCGGCGGGGGCCGAGCGTCGGCCCCGGTGCAGCACCCTGCCGGCGTCGACCCGCCGGCCCAGGACGGCGAGCAGCGCCGGCAGCGCGACCACCGACGCGATCGCCGCGACCAGGGTGACGCCGATGCCGGCGTAGGCGAACGAGCGCAGGAAGTAGAGCGGGAACACCAGCAGCGCCGACAACGAGATCGCGACCGTCAAGGCGGACACGGCGATGGTGCGCCCAGCGGTCTCGACGGTGCGCACGACCGCCTCGGCGACCAGTGCGCGGTCGTCGACCCGCCGGAACCGCGAGGGTCGCGCGGCCAGCTCCTCGCGGAACCTCGACACGATGAACAACGAGTAGTCGATGGCGAGCCCCAGGCCGAGCGCCGTGACCAGGTTGATCGAGAAGATCGAGACGTCGGTGAAGGTGGCGACGACCCACAGGGTGAAGAACGTGCCGAGCACGGCGACGGCGCCGACCAGCAGCGGCAGCCCCGCGGCGACCAAGCCACCGAAGACCAGCACGAGCAGCACCAGGGTGATGGGCACCGCGACCGACTCGGCCCGTGCCAGGTCCCCCTCGATGGTGTGCGAGACCGAGCCGAAGACGGGCGCCTGACCGGCGGCGCTGACCTCGATGGGACCCTCCACCGAGTCGAGCCCCGCCTCGATGCGCTCGAGCGCCTCGTCCACGGCATCCTCGTCGCCACCGATGCGCACGGCGACGAGCGCCGTGCGGCCGTCCTCGGACCGCAGCGGCGCGACGCCCCCCAGCGACCAGTAGTCGAGTGCCTCGGCGACGTCGGGATCGGCCCGCAGCCCGTCGGCCAGCTGCGCGGCGGCGTCGGCGACCCGGGGGTCGTCCACGGCCGGCCGCTCGTCGGTGGACGCGACGGCCTCGTCCACGTCGACCAGGAGCAGCAGGTTCGGGGTGCCGGTGTCGAAGCGCTGCTCGAGCAGGTCGTCGACCTCGCTCGACTCGGCGGCGGGGTCCTCGAAGCCGCCGCCCCGCAGCTGCGAGAAGACGCTGGTGCCGAGCACGGCGGAGAGCACCAGGAACCCGGCGCTCAACCAGAGGATGAGCTGGCGACGTCGGACGGTGAGCTGTCCCAGGGAGGTGAACATCGTGGATCTCCTGGTCGGTCGTGGCCCAGCTGTCCGGGGTCACAGGTCGGTTGGTCGGGGGTGCACGGTTGTACGTGTACGCATGTACACTTATGCCTGTACACTTACGGATGTCAACCCATTTGTCGTAGATTCGGGCTCACCATGACCGACGTCACCGCCGAGGAGATCGTGACGACCGAGGAGTCGCCACGCGCACGGAACCCGCGCGGCCAGGGCGACCGGCTGCGCGACGAGCTCATCGCCGCCGCCGCGGAGCTGCTGTCCACGGCCGCCCACCCCGACGACGTCTCGATCCGGGCGGTCGCCCGCGCCGCGGGGGTCTCACCGACGGCGACGTACCGCCACTTCAGCGATCGGGACGAGCTCGTGCATGCCGCCGTCGGCTCGTGCTTCTCGGAGTTCGCGAGCGAGATCCTCGAGGCGACCGCGTCGGAGACCGACCCGTTCGAGCGGCTGCGTGCCGCGGGCCGCTCGTACCTGGACTACGCCATGGCCGAGCACGGGCACTACCGCGTGCTGTTCTCCAACCCCGTGCCGATGCACTCCGACCTGGTCGAGGCCGACTCGGCGGGCTCCGCCGCCTTCGACCAGCTCGTCGACGTGGTGCAGGCCTGTCTCGATGCCGGCGCGCGGACGCGCATCGACGACGCGACCTACCTGTCGTTCCAGGTCTGGACCTGGATGCACGGCATCGTCGACCTGCTGATCACCCACCCGCACATGGACTGGCCACCGGCCGAGCGGCTCGTCGACGACGTCGCGGCGACCCTGGGCCTCGTGCGTCCCGACTGACCGACCGCGGCCGACCCGCCGCCAGGCGCCGTCGACCGATCAACCGGCTCAGGCCGCGGGCGCGTCCAGGACCGCTGCAGCAATCAGGTCCTCGCAACGACGAGTGTCGTTCCACGAGAGCTGGAGCTGCTTGGCACGACGGAAGTACAGCTGGATCTCGTACTCGAGCGTGAAACCGACACCGCCGAAGATCTGCTGGGCCATCGCGGTCGTGTCGCGGTACGACGTGCAGGCGAAGCTCTTGGCCATCGGCGCCAGGCTGGCCAGCGATCGGCCCTCCGAGTGCGCCCACGCGGCTTCGTAGGCCAGCACCTTCGCCCCGTCGAGCGCGGTCTTGGCGTCGGCCATGTTGTGGGCGAGCGCCTGGAAGGCCCCGAGCGGCTTGTCGAACTGCTCGCGGTCCTTCGAGTACTGCACCGTGATGTCGAGCGCGTGCTCGGCACCGCCGTTGGCGAGCGCCGCGGCCAGGATCATCACCTCGTCCATCACCGCCTGCCAGGTGGCCCACCCGGTGCCCGCGGCACCGATGCGGTCGGCCTCGCCCACCCGCACCCCGTCCAGGTCGACCCGGTACTGGGTGTCCGAGCTGATCGACATCTTCTGCGTGAGCGTGATGCCGTCGCTCGACGGGTCGACCAGGAACAGATCGACGTCGCCCTCGCCGTCACCGGTGCGTGCCAGCACGACCAGTCGGTCGGCCGCGGCGGCGAAGTACACGTGCTGCTTGGTGCCGGTGATCCGGAAGCCCTCGCCGTCCGCCTCGGCGCGGACCTCCACGCCCCGCGGACCGAAGCCGTTCTCCGGCTCGTTCCAGGCGGGGGTCATGATGACCTCGCCCGAGGCGAGCTTCGGCAGCCATTCGCTGCGCTGCGCGTCGGATCCGGCACGGACCAGCGCTCCGGCAGAGGCGACGCAGCTGACCAGGTGCGGGGTCGGGGCGAGCGAGCGACCCAGCTCCTCGTAGATGATGACGCCCTCGAGCATCGACATCTCGGAGCCGCCGTACTCGGCCGGCAGGAGCAGGCCCAGCAGGTCGAGCTCGGCGAGCTGCGCCCACAGCTCCTTCGAGTACCCGATCGGGTCGTCCTCGAGGGCCCGGATCAGCTCGTTCGAGGCGTACTGGGCCAAGAGGCCGCGCACCATCTCACGCAGCATGTCCTGCTCGTCGGTGAAGTCCAGGTTCAACATGGTGGTCTCTCTCGGGTGTGCTCGATGGGTAGCGGTGGTCGGAACGGGGGTGTGCGGTGCCGTGGGCGAGGTGGTGCGACCCGGGCCGTCAGGGCCGCCACTGGTCGCCACGGCGCGACCAGGGGTTGTCGGTGTCGGAGGCGGGCAGTGCGATGCGCATGGTGCAGGTGCTCGCGGTGCGCGGCGCCGGGTCCCGACCGTCGGTCGCGGTCGCTGTCAGCGTGACCTCGAGCGTCGCCCAGCCCTGGCCGACCTCGTCGGTCGAGACGTCGGTGACCGTCGCGTCGAAGTCCATGCGGTCGCCCGGGAACACCGACGTGCGCATGCGGAAGGTCATGCGGCCCGGACGGGCGCGGGGCCCGGCCCAGTCGGTGGCGTAGCGCTCGAACCAGGCGGCCTGGTTCGGCGTGTTCAGGAAGATGTCGGCCACGCCGTTGCGCTCGGTGGCGAACTTGTAGTCGTGGTGCATCGGCCGCCAGTCGCGACTGGCCAGGGCGCCCAGCACGACCGTGGTGGGGGTGACGTCGACGGACAGGGTCGGGAGGGACTCACCCACCGACACCGAACCCGCCAGGACCGGAGCCGCGGCGCTCATGCGACACCTCCGTCGCTGCCGGCGCGCACGTAGCCGAACCCGGTGTAGGACTCGACGCCGACCAGGTCGCCGTGCTGGTTGTGGAACTCGACGTCGATCACCCAGAAGCGACCGGAGCCGAGCTTGGTGGTCTTGGGCCCGGACACCGAGCGCAGCACCTGCTGGTTCGAGATCACGTCGCCGGGGCGCACCGGGTCGTGGAAGATGATCGTGTTGTCGGTCATCACCGCCTCGGGCAGTCCGAAGATCTCCTTGAGGTCGAAGTGGACCTTCAGGGCCACCTGCTCGCCCTCGGCGCCCGGCTCCCAGAAGTGCGGACGCATCCACAGCGACAGCGTCGTCGGCGGCAGGATGCGCCCGTCGGTGAGTTCGGCGGCCACGACGTCGTCCCACATCAGCGGGTTGGCGTTCTGCGTCGCGGCCAGCGTGTTGTACGCGTAGCTCAGCTCGGCGGGGAACGTCGCCGTCTCGGGGTACATCGGGGTGCCGATCATCGCGGTGACCCGTTCGGGCAGGTCCTCGACCTGTGTCGCTGTGTCGCTCATGCGATCGCTCCTGTGCTGACCAGCTCGTCGACCTGCGCCGGCGTCATGCCCAGCCCGGTCAGGAGCTCGGCGGTGTCGGTGACGTGGCCGTCGCGCACGCGATAGGGCCCGTCGGGGGCGACGGTGCCGGCCCACACGGGTGCGGACTGGCGGAAGTCGCCGTCGGTGTCGGACACCGCATCGACCACCACGCCACGGGCGGCGTACTGCTCGTCGACGACGGCCTCCGCGACGGAGTTGACCTCGCTCACGCAGGTGTCGGCCGGGCCGAGCTCGGCGACCCACTCGTCACGGGTGCGGGTGGCGAACGCCGCGGCCATGGCGGCGCGGATCTCGTCCTGCGCGTCGTCGTCCATCTGCTGGCCCGCGTACTGCTCGAGTCCGAGCAGGCCGACCAGGTTGCGCCAGAACTGCGGCTCGATCGCGCCGACGGCGACGTGTCGGCCGTCGGCACAGGTGTAGACGTCGTAGCAGGCGTAGCGACCGGTGAGGATGTAGTGCCCGGGGCCGGGCTCGGTGCCGGTGGCCAGGTACTCGTCGACGTAGAGCGACATGAGCGCGAACGAGCCGTCCGCGATCGACACGTCGAGCAGCTCGCCGGTGCCGGTGCGCTCGCGGCGCAGCAGCGCGGCCATGACCGCCATGGCGGCCTGCATGCCGCCCGCGGCGATGTCCGCGACCGTGGCGCCGGGCAACGCCGGGCGCCCGTCGCCCTGCCGTCCGGTGCAGTCGAGGAAGCCGGCGACGCCCAGGTAGTTGACGTCGTGGCCCGCCCACGAGCTGCGGGGACCGCTCTGGCCGAAGCCGCTCGTGGAGCAGTACACGATGCGGGAGTTGCGGGCGCTCACGGCCTCGTGGCCGACGCCGAGGCGATCGACGACCCCGGGGCGGAACGACTCGATGATCACGTCCGCCGTGTCGGCCAGGCTCAGGAAGGCCTCGCGGCCGGCCTCGGACTTCAGGTCGAACAGGGCCCGCTGCATGCCGCGGTTGCCCGAGTACGCGTAGTACGGCGGCACGATCTGCACGCCGCCGGCGCGGGGCACCGCGCCGACCTTGATGACGTGGGCGCCGTAGTCGGCCAGCGTGCGTGACGCGCGGGCGCCCGGCCCCACCGAGGCCAGGTCGAGCACGCGCATGCCGTCCAACGCGGGCGTCGTCATCGGGTCCTCCACCCATTTGTGTTCCGAAACCGAGCCCTAGGCCACGGTCTCGGATCACAAATGGGGTCGGGCGTCGGGTTGGCGACGCGGCCGGCAGCAGTGACGAGCATCGCTCAGAAGTTCTTGGGGAGGCCCAGACCGCGGCGGGCGATGATGTTCTTCTGGATCTCCGAGGCGCCGCCGCCGATCGTGTCGATCACGGTGTAGCGGTAGGTGGACTCGGAGCGGCCGACCATCGGGGCATCCTCGGTGCGCACGCGCAGCTGGGTGCCGGGGCCGCCGATGTCCATGGCGGCATCGGCCAGGCGCTTGGACAGCTCGGTCGCGAACAGCTTGTACTCCGACGCCTGCAAGGTGGGCGGCTGGTACGGCTTGCCCTCGCGGACCAGCGCCTCGACCTTGACCGCCTCGGCCACGAAGTTCAGACCCATGACGCGGGCGACCTCGGCATCGGTGTGCAGCCGTGCCATGCGGGCGCGCACCACCGGATCGTCCTTGAGCGGCACGCCGTCGCGCACGGTCGTGCGCACGTACTCGGTCAGCAGGTCGAGGCGCTGCTTGATCGGGGCGTACGTGAACATCGTGAAGCGCTCGAGGTCGAGGGCCTGGGAGATGTAGCGGAAGCCGTGGTTCACCTCGCCGACGACGTACTCGTCGGGCACGAAGACGTTGTCGAGCCACACCTCGTTCGTGCGCTCGTCGCCCATGGTCCAGATCCCGTTGATGGTGATGCCCGGGTCGTCCATCGGGATCAGCATCAGGGTGATGCCCATGTGCTTGTTGTCGGGGTCGGTGCGCACGCCGCACCAGTACCACTCGGCGAAGTGCGCGGACGTGGTCCAGGTCTTCTGCCCGTTGAGCAGCCAGCCCTCACGGCCGTCCTCGGTGGTGTGCTTGACGCCCTTGAGCCGCATGGACGCAGCATCGGAGCCGGCGTTGGGCTCGGAGTAGCCGACGGCGAACTCGACGTCGTTCTCCAGGATCATCGGCAGGAACTTGTCCTTGAGGAAGTCCGAGCCGTGCGCGATCAGGGTCTTGCCGATGATGCCGACGCCCTTGCCGATCTGGGGCCCACCGCGGCCGGCGAGCTCCTCGTTGAGGATGTACTCGTAGACGCCCTCGCCCTCGGAGCCGCCGTACTCCTTCGGCCACGTCATGCCGAGCCAGCCCTTGTGGCCGATCTCCTTCATGAACGCCCGACGCTCCGGCGTGTCCACGATCTGGGCCATGTTCTCGCGGGTGACATCGAAGATCTCGATGTCGTCGTGGTCGTCGCAGAACGCCACGACCTCGTCCGCGAACGCCTGCTGTTCGGCTGAGAACTCGAAATCCATCCGTCACTCCGCATCTGATCTGACGACCCGTCAGATCCTAGGTGGATCGGGTGGTCCGGTGCCCAACCGGGCACACGCTGGGCCAGCATGGTCGGGTGCGGGCAGGGCGGCGAGGACGACGAGGACGCAGCGGCGCGGCTCGTGGCCGCCCGATCACGTCGCTTCGAGCGGCCACTCCCCTCCGGGCGGGCACGTCCCTTCGAGCGGTCGCGGTCCTCGGGGTGATCGCCATGGCGGGTGCCGCCTGCTCCACGTCGGGCGACAGCAGCGATGCCGCTCAATCCAGGACGGACGGCAGCGCCGACCTCGAGGCCGCCACGACCACGGTCGAACCGCCGACCGTCGCACCCCCGGCCGTCACACCCCGACTCGAGGGCGCGCCGTGCCCGGAGGCGGGCACCGACCCCACGCGGGTCAGCTGCTCGAGGCTCGTCGTGCCCGAGGACCCCGCCCGCCCCTCGGAGCGCCAGGTCGAGCTGGCGGTGCTGCACGTGCGGCCGGCAGCGGACCTGGTCGACCCCGACGCGAACGACGCCTCTCCCATCGTGTACCTGCACGGCGGACCGGGCGGCGCAGCCAGCCCGCAGTGGGGGGTGTTCATGACGGTGACCGACGCGCTCGGCCGTGACGTGCACCTGTACGACCAGCGCGGCGGTGGCGCCAGCACACCGGTGCTCACCTGTCCCGAGCACGACCGGGCCCTGCTGGCGGCACTCACGACCACCGACGCGCCGTCGGTCGAGCACGAGCTCGTCGGGGACGCCCTCACCGCCTGCCACGAACGGCTCGGTGCCGCCGGGGTGGACCTCGACCAGTACGACCTCGACCGTTCGGTCGACGACCTCGAGGCGCTGCGCACCGCCCTGGACGCACCGGCGCTGACGCTCGTCGCCACCTCCTACGGGACCCGCCTGGCGCAGCGGTACCTCGAGCGGCATCCGACGCGGGTCGCCGCGATGGCACTCGACGGCGTCGACGTGACGAGCCCCGGGTCCACGGACCTGGCCACGCTGGCCGCGGAGGCCGTCGACCGCATGGTCGACGACTGCGCGGCCGATCCCGCATGCCGCGCTGCCCATCCTCGGCTCCGGGCTGCACTGGACACCGCGCTGCGCGAGCTCGACCGCGCTCCGGCGGCGATGGAGCTCGCCGCCACCGGCACCACGCCGGCCGCGACCCTGCAGGTGACCGGCGACGACCTCTACGCCGCGCTCTTCGCAGCGATGTACGACACCCTCGTGCTCCCGCTGATCCCGACGGTCGTCGAGCAGCTTGCGGACGGCGACCGCGCAGCCGTCGCGGTCGCAACGCAACGCGTCGGTGCCTCGCTGTTCGGTACCGCCATGGGTGCCCGGATGAGCGTCGACTGCGCCGCCGGCGCCCCGCCCCGCCAGGACCGCTCCGACGACCGGGCTGCCGCCGACCGCGCGTCCACCCTGGAGCTGACGGCCGCCGAGACGTTCTGCGATCACTGGCCGGTCGACGTCGCCGAGGCCGGCGCCGCGACCGACGCGCCGGAGCGACCGGCGCGGGTCCCGACGCTGGTGGTCGCGGGCCAGCTGGACCCGATCACGCCCGCTGCGGACGCCGAGTCGTTCGCCGAACGGGTCGGCGCCGCGCTGGTGCTGCTCCCACGGGCCGGACACGCGGCGATGCTCACCGAGCGCTGCGGGCTGCGGTCGCTCCGGGCGTTCCTGGAGGCGCCCCGCGAGGTCAGCTCGGAGGTGTGCGACCCGTGACGCCGGTGTAGATGAGGCGCGCCATCGCGTCGCGCATCTGCGCCCGGTCGACGCCCGCCCAGTCGATGCCGTGCTGGTGGGCCGCGACGTGGGCCAGCATCGACACCAGCGCGACCGCGGTGGCCATGGGGTTCAGCTCCGAGCTCACGACACCGAGGCGCTGCTGGTCGGTGATCACCTCGGTGGCCAGCACCGTGAACTGCGACAGCAGGTGGGTCCGGCAGTCGCGGAAGCGCTGGTCGCCCTCGAGCGCAGCGAGGTCGATCACGGCCATCAACGCGGAGTGGTCGTTCCAGAAGTCCAGGAACGCAGCAGCGACCTGCTCGCACGCGTCGTAGGCGGCGCGACCCTCCCAGGTGGCGGCGCGGAACGGCAGGGTCAGTCGCTCGCCGCCCTCCCCGATGAGTCGATCGGCGAGCGCGAGCACCGCCGACTCGGCGTCCGGGAAGTACTGGTAGAAGGTCGCGGGAGAGGTCCCCGCCTCCCGGGCGATGTCGACCACCTTCAGGTCCCGGTACGAGGTCGACGAGAGCAGGCGGTTCGTGTGCTCGAGCAGCCGCTCGCGGGTCGCCATGCCGCGACGTCCCGGCACGCGACCGTCGACGGCACGCAGCTCCTCGTCGCCGGCTGCAGCCGACTCGTTCGGTTCCTCGGTCCTCGATGCAGCCACGTCCGAGACGCTACCGGCGCGTCGCTCCGCCTGCCCCACCCGACGCGTGGGTCACCGGCGAACCGACGGGGTGTGTGCGGTCCGGGTCGGGGTAGGAGTGGTCGCGGCGCGAGCCCGTGCGGCGATCCAGCTCGGCAGCTCGTCGGCGCCCATCGGCCGGGCGAAGAGGTAGCCCTGGACGGCGTCGCAGCCGATCTCACGCACGGCGTCGACCTGCACCTCGGTCTCGACGCCCTCCGCGACGGTGGGCACGTCCAGGCGGTGCGCCAGCTCGTTGATCATCTGCACCAGGACCCGGCTCTCGCGGTCGGGCAACCCCTGGACGAAGCTGCTGTCGATCTTGATCTCGTCGACGGGCAGGGCCCGAAGGTGCGCCACGCTCGTGTAGCCGGTGCCGAAGTCGTCGATGGCGACCCGGATGCCCATCGAGCGGAGCTGGGACAGCTGTGCGGCGGCGAGCTCCAGATCGGTGACGATCGCGGTCTCGGTGACCTCGACGGTGAGCAGGCCCGGCGGGACACCCGCCGCGTCGAGCAGGTCGCGGCACTGCTCCACGAACGTCGGCTCGACGAGGCTGCGACCCGACACGTTCACCGCGACGCCGAGGTCGCACACCGACGGCACGTCGGACCACGTCCGCAGCTGCGCCAGTGCCGCCTCGAGCACCCAGAGGTCGAGCTCCACGACGAGCCCGGACCGTTCGGCGACCGGCACGAACACCGCCGGCGAGACCTCGCCGCGGTCGGGCCGGTTCCAGCGCACCAGCGCCTCGACCCGGGTCGGGTGCCCGTCCACGGCGTCCAGGATGGGCTGGAACGCCAGCCCGAGCCCTGCGGCGTCGTCGCGGAGGGCGTCCGAGAGCGCATCCTCGAGATCCTCCTGGTCCTCGACGAGGCGGTCCATCTCCTCGTCGTAGACCGAGACCGCGTCACCTGCTCGGCGCTTTGCGCTGTAGACGGCGAGGTCCGCACAGCGCAGCAGGTCGAGCGGAGCGCCGTCGCGTGCGCGTGCGGATCCGGACAGCGCCACGCCGGCGCTGGCGCCCACCCGGATCCAATGATCGTCGATCGACATGGGCTCCGAGACGGCCCGCACCAGGCGCCGTGCTAGCCCCACGGGCGCGTGCCAGTCGGTGACGGGGCGCACCAGGACCACGAACTCGTCGCCTCCCAGGCGGGCGACCACACCCGCCCCGGCGACCTCGGCCTGCAGCCGGCGACCGACGACGCGCAGGACCTCGTCGCCCACCGCGTGGCCGTAGCGGTCGTTGGCCCGCTTGAAGTCGTCGAGGTCGATGAACACCACCGCGGTCTGCGCACCGTCGGCGCGATCCTGGCGGTGCACCTCTCCCAGCTCCGCCACCAGCGCGGCGCGGTTCGCGAGTCCCGTCAGCGCGTCGTGGTTTGCCTGGTGCACCAGTCGGCCCTGCAGCTGCTCGCGCTCGACGATGGATCCCGAGAGCACCCGGACCGATCGCTGCAGCGAGGCCCCGAGCAGCCCGGGGAGCGGCTGCTCGAGGACCGGGTCCTCGAAGTCGCAGTCGGCCAGCGCGTGCGTCTTGCGCTCCAGCATGACCAGGTTGTCCACGACGTCGTTGAACGCAGCGCTCGCGCGGACCACCTCGGGCGGTCCGCGCAGCTCGAGCGGTTCCAGGTCCAGCTCGCCGCCGCCCACTCGGTTCGCCTGGTCGACCAGCCGGCGGACCGGCGACACGATCGAGCGGCCGAAGAGCACGGCGGCACCGATGGAGGCGACCACGGCGAGCAGCGTGAGCCCGACCGTCAGCCGTTCCACCCGCTCGACCGCCGCGGCCATGTCAGCGGCCAGGTCGCGCACGGCGCCCGTGGCGGCGGCCGGGACCTCGTCGACCCCCACCACCCAGTCGATGCCCTCGAGCAGGGCCACGCCCACCTCGACGGGCTCGCCCAGTTGCCGCTCCGGGGTGCTGAGCTCCCCGGCGAGGGCCTCGTCGAGCGATGCCCGGAGCTCGGCCGGCATGTCGCGGTCGTCGCCCCAGATCGCCCGGACCGTCGGCGTGGACGAGGTGCCGAGGCGATCGGACACCGACGCGAACCGCGTCGCATTGACCGCCACGTCGGACTGCAGCGCCGGGCGGGCCGCGGCGGGAGCGAGCCAGAGGTCGGACAGGCTGCCGACCAGGTGGCCGGCCAGGGGCGGCGCCGAGATCGCCAGGTCGAGCGCGGCGGTGGCACGGGACAGCTCGGGGTCGGCGAGCAGCACCGCGGCACGTCGGATCGCGTCGATCGAGCGCTCGATGCGCTGGTCGAGCTCCTCCTGCAGCGGCCGCCAGCGAGCGGCGGCGGACGCCGTGCTCTGGAGCCCGGCGTCGACACCGGCGCGGATCCGGTCGAGCTCGTCGATGCTGATCGGGTCGTCGTCGAGCGCGGCGAGCGCGGCGTCGGTCTCCGCGGGGAACGCGTCGGGATCCAGCACCACGGACAACCCGAACGAGGTCTCGTCGAGCAGGTCGTCGGGCGGTCGACGGTCCGGACGGGAGATCTCCTCGGCGAGCCGTTCTGCGAACACCGCGGCGCGGAGTCGCAGCAGGTGGTCGAGGTCGTCGACCGCCTCCGCGACGGCCCGTGCCTCGCTGACGTCGTGATGCCGGTCGACCACGACGCTGATCGACAGCGCGCTCAGCAACACCAACGGCAGCAGGATCGTGCCGAGGAGCCGGCCGCCCACGCCCGGGTGCCGGACGCGGTGGAACCAGCTGGTGCCTTCTGGGCCGCTCGCTGCGTCCACCGTCCTCCGACCTCACCACGGGGACGCCCTCGTGACGCCCCCTGAGAGCATCGGCACGTCCGGCGCGAGGTTGAGAACTGAACCAGGCTCAGAACCAGCGGCTGAGCAGCCAGATCAGCACGAGCAGGCCGGCGACGGTCAGCGCGATCAGCATGAGGGCGCCCACGACGAGCACCCCGATGGCCAGCACCAGCACCGCCAGGCTGGAGCGCCGGGTCGCCCTGCGGTCCGCCAGGTCGCGCTCGATGAGCGCCACGTTGCGGTTGTTGGCCTTGAAGGCCATGTTGAACACGATGCCGACCACCGGCACGACACCGATGAGCGCCTCGAGTCCGACGTGCAGCAGCATGCGCACGATGGTCGGGATGGAGACGCCGGCCGCGACGCCGACCACGACGATCACCAGCGACAGGACCACGCCGACCGCGTCGCCCGCGACCGGCACGATCGAGATGATGCCATCGAGGCCGACCCGTCGACCGGGCATCCCGGGAACGGCGAAGGCGTCGTCGAGCACGTAGGAGAACCGCCGGACCCACGGCGGGAGCGGCCGCGAGTTTGCGACGTCCTTGCCGCGGCTGCGTCGGATGTCCTGCCAGGTGCCGCGGAGCGTCACCTGCGCTTCCGACGCGGGGATCACCGCGCTGTCGGGCGCTGCGCTGGCCGGAGCAGGGGGTGTGAGCGCCGCCGCCGGCGCTGGGCCGGGTGACGGCGGGGCCGGGGGCGCGTCGCCGCGCAGGACCTCGCGGCCCTCGATCGGACCCACGTGCCGCGGCTCGGTGCTCACCGCATCAGTCTGGCCGGGGGCGGCCCGCCGGCGGGCGCGGGAGGCTCGACGGGTCTGGGGATCAGCTCGGCGAACGACGTAGCTGGGGCGCTGAGACCGAACAGGACCGGCACGAAGGCGCCACGTTCGTCAGCGGATGCTGCGCTCAGCGAATGCCGTGTTCAACGGATGCCGTGTTCAACGGATGAAGCGCTCGCCGTACGAGCGGATCATGTCCTCGGCCTGGCCGATCTCGGGTGCGCTCATGCCCATCGCCATCCACGCCGAGGTGAGGATGGTGGTGACGCCGACCGCCTCGAGCTGTTCGATGAGATCGGCGTTCGGTGCCGCGAGCGGTGATGCGATGACCTCGAAGGGACGGTCGGCCGTGCCGGCGTCCTCACGCGCCTGCTGCAGCTTGGTGCAGCAGGCCAGGAGCTCGTCGACGGGGTAGTGCACCCCCAGCCAGCCGTCGCCGAGGCGGGCGGCGCGGCGGAACGCGATGTCGGAATGCCCACCGACGTAGATCGGCACCGGCGCCGGCGGCGCAGGCCGCATCTCGACAGGGTCGAAGTCGTAGAACTCGCCGTGGTGCTCGAACATGCCGCCGGCCCACAGTCCGCGCATGACATCGACCATCTCGTCCATGCGCTTGCCACGTCGGGCGAAGGGCTGCTCGAGCAGCTCGAACTCCTCGGCCATCCAGCCGGCGCCGATGCCGAGTCCGACGCGGCCGTCGGACAGGTAGGCGGCCGTGCCGACCGCCTTGGCGACGACGAACGGGTTGCGCAGCGGCAGCACGTACACGTTGGTGATGAAGCGCAGCTTCGTCGTCACCGACGCCATGGCGCCGATGACCACCCAGGGGTCCGGCCAGTCCTCGTCGGGGCTGAACAGCGGGGTGCCGTCGGGGGTGTAGGGGTACTTCGAGTCGAGCGTCGACGGGTACACGACGTGGTCGGAGACGGCCACGGAGTCGAAGCCCGCCTCCTCGCACACACGCGCCAGCCGCGGCCAGTGCCTGGGCTCCGCGCCGATCATCCCCTGTGAGAACTTCACGTCGAACTCCCTGCCGCGGTGGTGTCGGACGCGTCCTGCACCGCGGCGATGGCCCGGTCGCGCAGCTCGTACTTGAGGACCTTGCCGCTCGCGTTCAACGGCAGTGCATCGACGACCACGACGACGCGGGGCGCCTTGAAGTTCGCCATGTGCTCCCGGGCCCAGGCGGCGATCTCCGCCGGGTCGGGGTCGGACCCGTGGGTCGGGATCACGAACGCGTGGCCGACCTCGCCGAGCCGCTCGTCGGGCACACCGACGACCGCGGCCTGCGCGACGTCGGGGTGGCCGAGCAGCAGTCGCTCGATCTCCGCCGGATAGGCGTTGAACCCGCCGACGATGAACATGTCCTTCTTGCGATCGGTGATGGTGACGTAGCCGGCGTCGTTCATGACACCGACGTCGCCGGTGCGCAGCCAGCCGTCCGCCGTGATCGTCTCGGCGGTCTGCTCCGGGTCGTTGAAGTAGCCGTCCATGACGTTGTAGCCCCGCACGAGCACCTCGCCCGCTTCACCCGCGGGCAGCGTCGCGCCGTCGTCGTCGACCACCTTGACCTCGACGCCGGGGAAAGCACGGCCCGACGTCGTCGCGATGGTCTCGGCGTCGTCCTCGCGCCGACAGATCGTGGCGCAGCCGGACGCCTCGGTCATGCCGTACGCGGTGACGACCGTGTCGAACCCGAGCTCCGAGCGCATGCGCTCGACCAGCTCCACGGGGACGACCGCGGCACCGGTGACCGCCAGACGCAACGTGGACGTGCGGCTCGCGTCGAAGCCCGGATGGTTGAGCAGGCTCTGGTAGATCGTCGGCGGCCCGGGGATCACGCTGATGCGCTCCGACTCGATCAGCCCGGCCACCGCGTCCAGATCGAAGGTCGCCATCGGCACGAGCGTCGCGCCGGTCATGAAGGTCGCCACGATGCCGGCCTTGTACCCGAACGCGTGGAAGAACGGATTGATGCACAGGTAGCGGTCGTCGTCGCGCAACCCGCCGATGTCGGCCCAGTCGCCGAACGCCCGCAGCGTCTGCGCGTGCGTCAGACGGACCCCCTTGGGCGCGCCCGTCGTGCCCGACGTGAACAGCAGGTCCGACAGATCGTCGCCCTGCAGCGCCGCGACCCGGGCGGTGACCTGCTCCGCGTCCACGTCCGCGCCGGTGGCCACGAACTCGTCGAGTCGCAGCGTCCCCTCGGGCCGGGTGCCGCCGTCGCGCAGCACCACGATCTGGCGGAGGTCGGGCAGGTCCTCGCCGGTCGCGCGCAGCATCGACACGTAGTCGTTGCCCAGGAAGCCCTCGACGGTGAACAGCAGCCTGGCGTTGCTGCGTCGCAGGATGTCGGCCGCCTCGATCCCCTTGTACCGGGTGTTGAGCGGGACCAGCACGGCGCCGGCGCTCTGCAGGCCCACCAGGGCGACGATCCACTCCCAGCAGTTCGGCGCCCAGATGGCGACCCGGTCCCCCGGCTCGATGCCGGCGGCGATCACCGCGGCGGCGACCTCGTCGACGCGCTCCAGCACCTCCTGGTAGCTGAGGCGCACCGCGGGGTCGACCGAGGTGTCGACGACCGCCTCGTGATCAGGGCGCACGGCCGCGACGCTGCGCAGCATCGCCGGGATGGTGCCGAACTGCAGATCGCCCCGCGTTCCGTCCTCGCTCACCGTGACCCCCCTGTTCCCGACGACCCGGTCGAACATCTGACGACCCGTCAGAAGTGGACACTGTACCGCCAGCGCCGCCGGGCGCCCGTCGAGCACCCGGCCCGTGCGCCCGCCGTCGAGCGCATCCGACTGACTAGCGTCACGACCGGTCGTCCGACGAGCGGGTGGGAGCAGCCGATGGAGCACCGACGACACCCGTGGAACCAGGACCACCGTCACGAGCCGCTGCGTGGCCCGTTCTCGACGATCGACGACCAGCAGGCCAGGGACTACGACGAGCTCGGGTACTTCGTGCTGCGTTCGGTGTTCGACGCGGACGAGCTCGCCGAGCTCGACGCGGCGATCCAGCCGGGCGAGGCCCTGGTGCGTGGACTTCTCGAGCAGCTCCCGGGCGGGCGGCTGTCGGTCGCAGGCCTCGATACGCAGACCGTCGCGCCGAACATGGTCGGGAGCTCCGAGGTGCTGGCACGGACCTGTCGGCACGCAGCGCTGCTGGGCGTGTGCGCGGACGTGCTCGGGCCCGACGTCCGGCTCTACTGGGAGCAGGCCGTGTACAAGCAGCCGCACTCCGCAGCGCCGGTGCTCTGGCACCAGGACAACGGCTACACGTACGTGGAGCCCCAGTCCTACCTGACGTGTTGGATCGCGATCACCGACGCCACGGTCGACAACGGCTGCATCTCGGTCGTGCCGGGTGCGCACGTCGACGGCACGCTCGCGCACGACGAGACCCCCATCGGTCAGGAGTGCTGGGGCGACTGGGACCGGGCGGTGGACGTGCCGGTGTCGGCGGGCGACGTGGTCGTGTTCAGCTCGCTCACCCCGCACGCGACCCGCGAGAACCGCACCGACCAGGTCCGCAAGGCCTACATCGTGCAGTACGTGCCCGACGGGGCGATCGCCCGCGACGCACGCCCCGACGGCTCGCCGGGACCGGCCCGACTGCTCGACGACCCGGTGCTCAACGCCCCGCTGCTGGTGGGCGGTCGCCCGGTCACGCCGGACTGACGCCGAAGGTCTCGGCGAGGACCCGGTGACGCCGGCCGAAGAGCCACGGCACCACACGCGCCACGACCGGCCGGGCCAGCGACAACCGGGGGACGACGAGCAGGCGGTCGGTGACGCGGCACCGATCGTCATCGACCGGTTCCACGTCACGTTCGTGACGCCACCGCGCCTGCATCCAGCTGGTCGACTCCTCGACGAAACCGCCGCCGTCGGCGCCGCGGTCGTCGACCGAGGCCAGCCGGAGGGCGTGGCGGTCGAAGGGGATCCACCCGCCGGCGAGCAACCAGCTGTGGAACGCCACCCTGCCGACCAGCTCCGGGGCGTCGGCCAGGCTGTGCAACGTGGCCGGATGCGTCATGCGCACCCACGGCGCGAGTTCGGCGTTGACCCCGTCCATGGTCGACACCCGCGCCCACACGGTCGCCGCGGGTGCGTCGAGCACGGAGCTGATCTCGAATCCGACGTCGGCCACGCGTGATCACTCTCCCACACGCGTTCTCGGGGTCGTCATCGACACATCGTGTCGATGACGACCCTAATGTCCGGAGCCGGGTGGGGCTACTGGCCGTCGGGACCGAACGCGTTGGCGCTGCGCAGCTCGTCGATGCGGGCCTGGTCGTAGCCCAGCACCGAGGTGAGCACCTCGTCGGTGTGCTCCCCGACGGTGGGCGCCGCGTCGGGCACGGAGGTGGCCTCGCCGACGAACTTCACCGGGTACGGCTGCATCTCGGCCCCCACGTCGCCCTCGTAGGGCATGAACCCGAGGCGCTCCTTGAACTGCGGGTCCTCGGCCAGCGTCTCGGGGGTGTTCACCGGGGCGATCGTCGTGTTGACCTCGCCCGACCAGATGACCCACTCGGCGGTCGTCTTGGTCTTGAAGATCTCGACGAGCTCGGCCCGCATCTCCAGGTTGCCCTTGGCGTGGTCCGCGAACTTCGAACCGGGCCAGCGCTCGAACAGGTCCATGCGACCGACGCCCTCGCAGAAGTTCTTCCAGAACTCCTGCTCGGACGCCATGAACAGCACGTGGCCGTCGGACGACTCGTAGATCTGGTAGCGGACGCCGTCCTTCATGCCGGCGGTGCCCGGCGCACGACGCTCGTAGTTGTCGGCCTTGTTGCCGGTGACCTCGTCCTCGGGACGCTCGTAGGCCTTCCACGTCTCGCTGCGGTACCAGTCCATGGCCGCCGCCGCGTCGGACTGCGCGATCTCGAGGAAGCAGCCCTCGCCGGTCTCGCGCGCACGGATGACGCCGGCGAGGATGCCCAGCGCGCCGAACATCGGCCCGGCGTGGATGCCGACCGAGGGGTGCTCGGGGATCCCGGGGAAGCCGTTCTCGTCGTACTCGGGCTTCACGAGGCCCGCCCACGTGTCGTAGGCGATGCCGTGGCTGGGCAGATCCGCGTAGGGACCGGTCATGCCGTAGCCGGAGATGGTGCAGAACACGATCTTGGGGTTGATGGCCCTGAGGTCCTCGAAACCGAGGCCCCGCTTGGCGAGCGCGCCGGGACGCATCGCCTCGATCACCGCGTCCGCGTCCTTGACCAGGTCGCGGAAGACGTCCTTGCCCTCGTCGGTGCGCAGGTCGAGCGTGATCGACTTCTTGCCGCGGTTGATGTGCCAGTGCAGCAGCGACGAGTCGTTGATGATCGGCCAGGTCATCTGGCGCACGTAGTCGCCCTGGGACGACTCGACCTTGATGACCTGGGCGCCCAGGTCCGCCAGGTGCAGGCCGACGGCGGCGGGGCCCAGCAGCGAGAACTCGATGACTCGCAGGCCCGACAGCGGTCCGGACCCGGTGGTGCTCGACTCGGTCATGGCGTCCCCTCTCGGCGATGACCCGCCGCGGATCTGACGGGTCGTCAGAATCTAGGCGCGGGACCCCGTCGGGACACCAGTCGGACCCGGCGCCCGACGACAGCGGCGCTCGGACCACTTCGCCGACGCCAGGGGTCTGTCGTCGCACCGGGTTCGGTGCGCCGGCGGTTCGAGGTGCTTGGCGTCAGAGCCCCCAGGGACCGCCGTCGACCGGCCGCTTCCACCCGGAGGCCGCGAAGGTGCCGCCGTCGACGTGCAGCGTGGTGCCCGTGACGAAGCGACTCATCGGGCCGGCGAGCCACACGACCGCGGCAGCGATGTCGCCGGGGTCGCCCTCGTCCGGCCACGGCGTGGGCGCCCACTCCGAGCCCGACAGCGCGCCCGAGTCCTCGGTCAGCCCGGCGTCACCGGGCGTGGGGATCATGTCCGGGGCGATCGCGTTGACCCGGATCCGGTCGACGGCCAGCTCGAGCGCGAGCGTGGCCGTGAGGTTCGCGACGGCGGCCTTCATGGCGGAGTAGATGCCGAACCCGGGCCCGGCGCGGTGCGCCTCGACCGAGGTGATGTTGACGATCGCCGCGCCGCCGACCGCACGACTCGCACGCAGCATCGCCAGGCAGCGGCGCGTCACGTCGGCGACCTGGGTGAAGTTCTCCGCGATCAGCGCCGCCTGTCCCTTCGCGCTGATCGCCTCGACGGGCGACACGAATCCGCCGCCGGCGTTGTTGACCAGCAGGTCGAGCACGTCCCACTGCGACTCGAGCGAGCCGACCCAGGCGTCCACCGCGTCGGCATCGCGCACATCGAGCACGGCCGAGGGCGCCGAACGTCCGAGCGCCTCGATGCGACCGACGGTGCCGGCGAGCTCGTCGCCGAGCCGGTCGCAGACGGCGACGTCCGCACCGAAGCGCGCCAACGCCACGGCGGTCGCCGCGCCGATGCCGCGTGCAGCACCGGTGACGAGCGCACGCCGGCCCTCCAACAGGATCGAGGACGGGTCCGGCTCGTGGGGGACGGCGGCGGAAGCGGTGGTGTCGGGCGTCATCGACGCGCACGCTACCCGGACGCGCGACGACCCGGACCGCCCGGTCCGGGTCGTTGCGCCCAGGGAGGCGGCGGCCGATCGGCTGCACCTCCACCCCAGGGGGATCAGCTCGTGGCGATCACTGGCTCACGTTGAGCGCCGTCACCATGCCGAACATGCCCTCTTCCCGCTCGGCGTGGTTGAGGATGTGGCAGTGCCACACCCAGGCACCGGTCTGCTTGGCCTGGAAGAGCACCGTGTAGCGCTCTCCCGGGCCCACCGTCACCGTGTCGGCCCAGTACGGGAAGTCCAACGGGATGCCGTCGCGGGCGACCACCAGCTGCGGGAACTGGTGCAGGTGCATCGGGTGATACATCGTGCCCTCGTTGTAGTAGTTGACGAGCATCCAGTCGTCCTGCTCCAGCGAGTACGGCTCGGTCGCAGGGAACGACTTGCCGTTGAGCGACAGACCGATCACGCCCGAGTCGTTGAGGACCATGTTCTCCTCCTCGGCGAGGGTGAGGTCCGCCGGGATCTCGACGCCCGACACCGTCCGACCCCGGGGGATCGTGTAGTCCGAGCTGCCACCGCCGCCCTCGGGCGAGAAGATCATCGAGCCCCACATGCCGTCGGGGATGGCCTGCATGCCGTGCATGTGCGGGTGGTACATCGCGATGCCCGGCTCGGTCACCACGTACTCGTAGGTGTACTCCTCGCCCGGCAGGATCGGGTCCTGGGTCAGCGGGGCGACGCCATCCTGGTCGTTGGGCAGGACCATGCCGTGCATGTGCACGTCGGTGGCGAGCGGGGTGTCGTTGACCAGCGTGATGCGGATCCGGTCGCCCACCTCGCCGCGCAGCGTCGGACCGGGCACCGTGCCGTTGTAGGTCCACGCATCGACGACGTTGCCCGGCGAGACCTCCCACGGGGTGATCGCCGCGGTGAGCGTCCACTCCTTGGCGCCGTCGGCGCCGATCGTCGGCTCGAGGTCCTGGCCACCGAGCCCCTCGGTGTTCAGCTCGCCGCTGGTGATCTGGTCCACGAAGGGCTGGAACGACGTCATCATCGCGTCGTCCAACTTCTGTGCGGCCTCCGGGGTCAGGTCGGAGTGGCCGTGGCCGCCGGCGGCGTCGGTCGACGCACCATCGGTCGACGCACCACCGGTGGACGCGCCGTCGGTCGAGCCCTCCTGACCGGCCGCGACCTCCACGCCCTCGGCGACGGTGAGCGTCGCCTCCATGCCGGCCTCGCGGTGCCCGGGGATGGCGCAGTAGACGACGTGCTCGCCCTCGCCGACGTCCACCACGAGGTCCTCGGACTCTCCGGAGGCGAGGTCCGCCGTCTGCCCGTCGCCGTCGACGACCAGGTTGTGCACCTGCGTGCCCTCGTTGGTCACCGCCAGGGTGCCACCGGGACTCACCTGCAGCTCCCCGGAGATCGCGAACTCGGACAGCTGCACCGGGACGGGGGCCCCACCGCCCGCCGTGCCCGAGTCGTCCCCGCCACCGCTGACCACGCCGATGGCGATGATCACGAGCGCCATCGCGAAGCCACCGCCGACGATGGCGAGCATCGCGGCGTACGGGCTGGACGACCGCGGGGGTGCCGCGGGCTCCTCCTCGATGACGGTCGACGACCCTGTCGGCTCTGGGCTGGTCACGTTGCCCCTCTCGGTCTCCGGCCCGGCGGCCGGCTCTGCTGCGGACGACGCCCTCGTGGCATCCCCCGCAGCATGCGCAACGGCGTCCGGGAGCCGACAGGGCACAAGGTCCCGAGCGGCGATGCCGACCCACGCCATGGGTCACACGGACGGGGCGGCGCCCCCACGACCTACGCTCCCGGCGTGCTCGGACCGATCGCACGCCATGCCGCGACCCTGTTCGGCGACCGCCCCGTCGTGGTCGCGCCCGACGGCACCCTCACCTACGTCGAGCTCGACCGACACGCCGACCGCGTCGCCGCCGGGCTCCGCGCACGCGGGATCGGCGAGGGGGACGTCGTCGTGCTGGCGCTGGCGTCGGGGGGCGACTGGCTCGTGGCGGCGGTCGCCCTCGCCCGCCTCGGCGCCATCGCCGCCGGGGTCAGCACGGCGCTCAGCGCACCCGAACGCGCCGGCATGGTCGAGCTCGTCGGACCCCGGCTGGTGATCGCCGGCCCGGACACCGTCGACGGCCTGCCGCTGCGCATGGAGGTGGCCGTGGTCGAGCCCGGTCGACGCTGTGCCGAGCTGGCGGGCGACGGCGAGGTCGCCGAGCTCCCCGAGGACGACGACCGTGCCGCGGCGATCTGCTTCACGTCCGGCACGACCGGGCGTCCGAAGGCAGCGCTGTTCCTGGTCCGACAGCTCCGCGCGGTGCAACGCATCGACCTCGGGCCCGACGCCGAGCAGGTCTGGGACGGCGGGTCCGACATGCTCGCCTCGACCCAGTTCGCGCACGTCGGCATGACCGCCAAGTTCCCGTGGTACCTGCGCCGGGGCTCGACGTTGCACGTCATGGCGCGTTGGCGGGCCGACGCGGCGCTCGAGCTGGTGGCGACGCACCGCATGCCCACCATCGGCGTGGTCGCGCCGCAGCTCGCGCTCATGTTGCGCTCGCCGCTGCTCGACACCCTCGACCTGGGCTGCGTGGAGGCGATCATCGCCGGCGGTGCGGCCTCGCCGCCGCAGCTGGTCACCGAGGCCCGCGAGCGCCTCGGGGTGCAGTACTCGATCCGGTACTCCTCCACCGAGTCCGGCGGTGTGGGGCTCGGCACCGCGTTCGACGCCGACGACGACGAGGCGCTGCACACCGTCGGTCGCCCGCGTCCGGGCGTCGAGGCCCGCGCGGCCGACGAGCACGACCGACCGGTCGCGCTCGGCGACGTCGGAGAGCTGCAGCTGCGCTCCCCCGCCACGATGCAGGAGTACTGGAACGACCCTGCCGCGACGGCCGCTGCACTCACCGCCGACGGCTGGCTCCGCACCGGCGACCTGGCACGCCTGCGCCCCGACGGGTGCGTCGAGCTGTGCGGACGACGCACAGAGATGTACATCCGCGGCGGCTACAACGTCTTCCCCGCCGAGGTCGAGGCCGTGCTGCGTTCGCACCCCGCCGTGCTCGACGTGGTGGTGGTGCCCGAACCCGATCCCGTCATGGGCGAGCTCGGCGTGGCCCTGGTCGTGCCGCGCGACCCTGCGGCCCCTCCCACGCTCGAGGACCTCCGTGCCCACGCGGCGGACGAGATCGCCCGACACAAGCTCCCCGAGCGCCTGGTCGTGGCCGGCGACATCCCCCTGACGTCGGCCCAGAAGGTCGACCGGGGCGCCGTGCGCGCCCTGGTGCTCGGCGACCCCGGTCACACCTGAGCGGTCGGCGCCACGACGCCGGCCCCGACGTCGCGGCCACCGCATCGCGACGCACCAGCGAGCGATCGGGCGTTCAGCTCCGGCGTCGACGTGCCGATGGGAACCGGTGCCCGTCGTCCTGAGTGTCCTGACCGCCGTCATCGGCCTCGTGATCGCGTGGGCGCTCACGGTACCGCTGCACCGCTACAAGGAGCTGCGCCCGATGACGCCCCGCGACGTCGGCGCCGAGGTCGGCACCGAGTCGTCGCCGGCGCCGATGATCAGCGCCTCGTACCGCCAGGCCCGCTGCCCCGAATGCCACCACGTCTGCTCGTGGCGCGACGTCGCCCCCGTCATCAGCTGGTTCCGGGGATGCCCCGAGTGCTCGACCCGCCTGCCCGCGACGGTGCCGATCCTGCAGGTCGGGCTGCCCGTCGCGATGGTGCTCACCGCCGTGCTGCTCGGCGGCAGCTGGGTGACGCTCCCCTACCTCTTCCTGGTCGTCGTCCTGGCGGCGATCGCCGTGGTCGACCTGCGCATCTGGCTCATCCCGTACTGGATGCCATGGGCGGGCGCCGCGGTCGGACTCGTCCTGATCAGTGTCGTGTCGATCGCCATCGGCGAGCCCCGGTCGATCGCCGTCGCCGTCGCGGGCGCGGTCGCGACGTTCCTGGTCTTCTTCCTGTTGTTCGTCGCGGCACCCGGCAAGCTCGGGTTCGGCGACGTCCGCCTGGCGCTCCTGCTCGGGTTGTTCCTCGCCTGGCTCAACCCGATGCTGCCGATCTACGGCCTGCTGTTCGGCGCGGTGCTCGGGGTGGTCATGGGCGTGGTGGCCCTGGCGGTGTCGGGCGAGGGGCGGTTCCCGTTCGGCCCCGCGCTGTGCCTGGGCACGCTGCTGGCCATCTGGTTGCACCAGCCGATCCTCGGCTCGCTCTCCTGACGGAGCTCAGCCCCCGGCCGGAGGGACCGTGGTGGTCGCGGTGGGCTCCTCCGCGTAGAGGCCGGTGAGCGTCGGGACCAGGTCGTCCATGACGCGGTCCAGGCACTTGACGCTGAGATGCACCCCGTCGCCCGAGTAGCAGCGGACCGTCGATCCGTCGGGCAGCGTCAGGTACTCGGAGAACCCACCGTCCGGACCGGCGAGCAGCGCAGCCACGTCGACGTAGGTGACCCAGGGCCGCGACGCGGCCTCCTCCTGTGCGAGCCGGTTGCCGATCGTCACCGCCTCCTGCACGTTGCCGGTGCCCACGTTGGGCTCGCCCACCCACACCAGGCGTCGGCCGTCACCCGCGGCGAGGTCCATGATCCCTGCGACGCGTTGACGGTAGGCGTCGGTCCACTCGGGGGTGCCGAACTGCGCCACGACCGTGCCGTCACCCTCGAGGATGGACTGACCGTCGTTCGCGCCGACCATGAAGACGACCACCTCGGGTGACTCCGTCGTGACGATCTCCTGCATCCGGGCGCCCCAGTTGAAGTAGTCCGAGCGGGCCAGCCCGGTCGACACCCGACCGTCGTTCGTGAACGACAGCTCGGCCACGTCCGCGGTCCGGCCGATCAGCGCGTCGCCGAGCGACTTGGCGGTCGAGTCGCCCGCGACGACCACGCGCAGCGGCTCCTCGGCGGTCGGGACCCGCAGGGGTGGGATCGTGGTCGTCGTGGTGGTCGCCTCGGTCCCGGCACCGTCGGGAACGGTCGTCGTGGTCGGGAACTCGAAGTCCTCGCCACCCTGGCTGCGCCCGAGCTGCTCCGCGGCCCAGTCGTAGGGCCGGTTCAGCGAGAACAGGTTCACCACCCGGTCGACGGCGCCGGTGGCGGCGACCGCGACGCTGCGCTGCCATCCCAGCGGCATGCCCTTGGCCGAGGTGACCATGTCGCCCGACGCCAGCACCACGAAGATCGCGAGTGCGACGACGGTGCCCTTCCACACGGTCGGCGCCGGCATCGTCGAGCGCACCTTGCGACGCCGACGGGGCCGGGATCGGCGCGGGCGCGACGGGTCCTGCGGAGGCGCACCGGCGGGCGGGAGGTCGGGACGTCGGGTGTCGGCCATGCTCAGAACTGGAAGTAGATGAAGGGGGCGACGCCCACGGGGCCCAGCAGGTTGATGAGCACGAGCCACAACCCCACACCGACGGCGGTGGCCATCGGCGGGAGCTGCGACGCGCGGAACTCGAGTGCGTCGCCGACCCTGCGGGGCACGAACTGTCCCACCATGCCGACGACGATCGCCAGCAGGACGACCGGCGTGACCAGCGTGCCGATACCCCAGTTGGTGACCAGCCCCGTCAGGTAGTCGATCGCCGTGCCCAGGTCCGGCGCACGGAAGAAGATCCACCCGACGACCACGAAGTGGAACACCAGCAGCCGCGCGAGCCACGGGTTCATCGGTCGCCGCTCGACGCGGGTCGGCTCCTGCATGACGGTGGTGGCGTCGTCGGGTCGGTACGGGATCGGCTCCTGCGCGCCCGGCTCCGGCGGCGGCTCGGACGCCCGGCCTCCCGGGCTCATGCCCAGGCGCTCGGCCCACCCCGAGCGACGTGGCGGGTCACCGCGGTGCTCGGGCGCGACCGACTCGATCGCACCCAGGTCCACGTAGGACGGGGTGGTCTCGCGCATCGCCCGACGCCGCTCCAGCGCCAGACCGGTGCCGTGGTACGCACCCCAGATCACGAAGTTCCAGCTGGCGCCGTGCCACAGACCACCCAGGAGCATGGTCAGGAACAGGTTCCGGTACTCGGCGCGCGGTCCGCCCCGGTTGCCGCCCAACGGGATGTAGAGGTAGTCGCGGAGCCACCGCGACAACGTCATGTGCCAGCGGCGCCAGAACTCCTGGATGGAGCGCGACGAGTACGGCTGGTCGAAGTTGTCGGGGAACTTGATGCCCATGAGCAGGGCGATGCCGATGGCGATGTCGGTGTAGCCGGAGAAGTCGGCGTAGATCTGCACGGCGTAGGCCCACGCGCCGACGAGCAGCTCCCAGTTGGTGTGCTGGGACGGCGCGACGAACACCGGGTCGACGATGGCGGTCGCCAGGTAGTTCGCGATGACCACCTTCTTGAACAGCCCCCGGCAGATCAGCCGCACCGCTCGCGTGGCGTCGACCGTCTCGGGATTGCGACGACGACGGAGCTGCGGTTCGAACTCCGACACCCGCACGATCGGACCTGCGACCAGGTGCGGGAAGAACGACAGGTAGACCGCGAAGTCGAGCAGTGCGACGGGCTCCTGCTCGTCGCGGAACACGTCGATGACGTAGCTGATCGCGCAGAACGTGAAGAACGAGATGCCGACCGGCAGCGCGATCTGGACCAGCAGCGCGGTGGGCGCGAGGCCCAGCGGCTCGAGCGCGGCGAGCACCGAGTCGACGAAGAACCCGTAGTACTTGAAGAACCCCAGGAGCGCGAGGTTGAGCCCGACGCCGACGAGCATCCACCCCTTGCGGGATCGCGGGTCGCGGGCCCGTGCGACGGCGTGGGCGACCAACCAGTTGCCGAGCGTCGAGCCGGCGAGCAGCAGGCAGAACATCCAATCGGCCCAGCCGTAGAAGACGTAGCTGGCCGCCAGCACGAAGAGCTTCCACTCGACCGGTCGGTCGTTCAGCTTCCAGCTGACGCCGAGCACGACGACGAAGAACAGCGCGAACGTCATGGTCGGGAACAGCACGACCCAATTCAAGTGCACCGACCCCGCCCGACGGGGAATCCGCCCCGGACGCCGTCGAGCGGCGCGCGGAGCTCGACAGTGGCTACTGTCACAGTTGGTGGCGTGAGCCGGTCGGCCGGGCATCCGGGGGGTTTCCCGGTCGGCCTGCTCACGCACTCCGCTCGAGCAGATGCGGGGGAAGGGCGACGGCGTTCCGGGGGGAGCAGCGAGTGGGCGACAGAGCGCGTCGAGGGTGGGCGGCGGCAGTGGGCGCGGTGGTGCTGTGCGCGTCCGGCGTGACCGCGCTCGGCGCCGACCCCGTCGGGGCCCAGGAGTTCCGCAACGGCGAGGCCGAGGCCGCGGCACAGACCTTCGGGCTGAACGTCACGCAGGGCAACGCGAACATCGGCTTCACCTACGGCAGCACCATCGCCAACTACCGCGACACCACCGGGACGGCCGACGCCAAGGCGCTCGACCTTGGCGTGCTCACCACGCTGTTCGGCGTGGAGCAGTGCGACGGCTCGGCGCCGCTGCTGAACCCGGCGACCTTCCCGCCCCCGACGCGCACCGACTCGACCGACCCCGCGGCGCCGAGCTCACGCCGGGCGCAGGCACACCTCCCCGGCATGGGCACCGCCGGTGCCGGGCCGCTCGCCGGGCACCAGGACGCGACCGCCACCGCGCTGCCGTCCTCGCGCGCGGTGACCGAGTCGGAGCGGGCCGACATGTACGTGCTGGCGGTCGACGGAGGCGCCACCGAGGTCACCACGAAGCTGCAGGGTGGGGTGCGTGAGGCACGAGCGGTGGTGACGGCCCGCTCCCTCACCGTCTTCGGCGGTCTGTTCACCTTCGTGAACCCCCGCTGGGAGGCGACCGCCCGCAGCGGAGGGACGACGACCGCCGAGGGCTCGTTCGGCTTCGAGCGTGCGACGGTGCTCGGCATCGACCGCAGCGAGGCCGATGCGATGCGCGACCTGAACGAGTTCCGCAAGGGCCTCGAGAGCCTGTTGGCTCCCTTCGGCGTGAAGCTGCGGCTGCCCGAGGTTGTCGTCGCCGACGGTCGCGTCGAGGTCACGCCGATGCAGTTCGCGATCGACGACATGCCGTGGGGCGCCCAGGTGATCGCGCCGTTCCTCGGCTCCATCCAGCCGCTGCGCGAGGACTTCGCCCGCCAGAAGCTCGACGAGGACTGCAAGAACGAGAGCTCGCTGCTGATGCTCGACGTCGTGCTCGGCATCCTGGCGGGCAGCGGTTCGGTCGAGATCACCGCCGGCGGCGTCGAGGTGTTCACCGCCGACACCGACTTCAGCTCGCCCCCGCTCGAGATCCTGCCCCTCGATGTCGCACCGCCGATGGCGCCGCCGGAGGTGCTCGGGTTCGACTCCCTCGGCGCCGACCTCTCCCTCGACGGGTTCGACGGTGCTCCTCTGGAGTCGCTCGACACGTCGACCGAGGAGGTGGCCGTCGCGGCGACCGAGGACGACCCGGACGACGAACGCGAGCTGGCGGCCGTGGCCACCAGCGTGCCGACGTTCGAGGACACCTCTGCCGGCGCGGCCGCCGTCGCAGTGGGCATCGCTGCGGTGCTGGTTGCCGTGGGACTGAGCGTCGCTGAGCGTGTCCGCGCCCGACGCATGACGAGGAGGATCCCGTGAGCGCCCCTGCGCGAGACCGGTTGTTCCGCGGTTACGGGCCGCTCATCGGCTTCGCTGCCGTGTTCCTGGCGATCGCGGTGCTGGTGCCGAGCCAGCAGCGCGAGGTGCGGGTCGAGCCCCTGGACGCGACCGCGCTCGCAGGGCGCTCGACGAGCGACGACTCGGCACTCGCCGAGGACGCCGAGGTGGCGGGCGCCACCGACGATGCCGCAGCTGCGGCCGTGGACACCGGGGGCGCTGCCGAGGGCGGTGGCGACGCCGGTGGGGCGCCGGCGGCCGCCGGACCGGCCAACGTCGGAGGGTGCGCCGACCGTCCGCTGCAGATCCCGAGCGATCCCTACTCGCCGCCGTGCATGACCTTCAGCGGGGACAACGGCGGCGCCACCGCACCGGGGGTCACCGGTGAGACCGTGCGGGTGTCGGTGCGCATCGGGAGCTTCGCGAACGGCATGCTCGACGCGTTGTCCAAGGTCGCGAAGGCCAAGATCCCCGACGAGAGCCCGCAGGTCATCACACGCACGATCGAGGGGCTGACCGAGTACTTCAACCGCACGTTCCAGCTGTACGGCCGCAAGCTCGAGGTCGTCATCTACGACGGCAAGGGCGACATCCTGAAGGAGACCACCGGCGGCGGCCAGGAGGGTGCCGAGGCCGACGCCCTCAAGGTGAGCCAGGAGATCAAGGCCTTCGCCGACGTCTCCGCCGTGTCGCCGATCTACGCGGACGCCCTCGCCCGTCGGGGCGTGATCAACATCGGCGCACCGTTCATGTCCCGGGAGTGGCTGTCGCAGCGCCGCCCGTTCACGTGGAGCCAGTTCACCGACTGCACCACCATCGTCGAGAGCGTCGGGTCCTACTACGCCACCAAGATGGCGAAGGGCAACGCCGACAACGCGGGCGGCCCGCTCAAGGGCAAGCCACGCAAGGTGGGCATCATCGCCCCGGAGAACTCCTGGTACCAGGAGTGCGTGGCCGGCGGCGTGCGCATCCTCAACCAGGCCGGCGTCCAGCCCACGCTGAACGAGAAGTACCGGATCGAGGTCAACCAGATGTCGATCCAGGCCGGCGAGAAGCTGGCCAAGCTGAAGAACGCCGGCGTCACCACCGTGATGTGCGGGTGCGACCCGCTCTTCCTGACCTTCCTGACCGCCAAGGCGAAGGAGCAGAACTACCACCCGGAGTGGCTCGTCACGGGTGTCGCGCTCATCGACAACGACCTGATCGGCTCGATCATGGAGCCTGACCAGTGGTCCCGGGCGTTCGGGGTGTCGTTCTCCGGGCCACCCCAACCCGCGGGTCAGAGCCTCGGGTACCGGGCGTACAAGGCAGTGCGCCCCGACGAGCCCTCGATCGGCGTCGACCTCATCTACAACCAGCTCAACCTGCTGGCGATCGGCATCCAGATGGCCGGGCCGAACCTGACACCGGCGAGCTACGAGCAGGGCATGTTCGCCTACCCGGCTCGCACCGGTCCGTCGGGCACGTGGGGCTTCAAGCCCGGTGACCACTCGACCTCCGACGACGCCCGCGAGGTCATCTGGAACCCTCGGGGCAACTCCGTGCAGACCCGGGCGCCCGGGACCTACGTCGACCCCAACGGCGGCAAGCGCTTCCCCATCGGCAGCTGGCCCGCCGGCGCGCCACGGGCCGCAGGGTGAGCGCCCTCACGGCGTCGTCACCGGTGCGGGCGCTCCGACTCCCGGACGCCCCGGCGCTGCGGTGGCTCCTGGCACTGGCGGGGGCGGTCGTCGCCTGGGCGCTGGCCGCCGCGGTGCTGCCCAACGGCGCGCCCGTCGGGCTCGTGGCGATCGGCGCCGTGCTCGGCGCCGCCACCGGACTGGCGGCCGTCGGTGTGATCCTCGTCTGGCGGGCGAACCGCGTCGTGAACTTCGCCGCCGGCGCGCTCGGCGGCGCCGCGGCACTCGGTTCGATCAACCTCTACCTGACGTGGGGCTGGCCGTACCCGGTCGCGATCGCCGCCGCGCTGCTGTGCGGTCTGCTGCTCGGTGGCTTGGTGGAGATCACCATCATCCGACGCTTCCGCGACGCACCCCGTCTGGTGCTCACCGTCGCGACGATCGGTCTGGCGCAGCTGCTCGGCGGCCTGGAGCTCGCCATCCCCAAGTTCGTCTTCGACGTCGAGTCGCCCGTGCTCGGCGCCTACGTGACGCCGCTCAGCAGCACGACCTTCGAGCTCGGCCCGATCATCATCACCGGCGACCACCTGCTCGTCGCCGCGGTGGTGCCGGTGGTGGTGGTCGCCCTGGCGTGGTTCCTCCGGCGCTCACTCGCCGGCACCGCGATCCGCGCCGCGTCGGAGAACACCGATCGCGCCCGGCTCCTGGGTGTGCCCGTGCGCAACCTGACCACTCTGGTGTGGATGCTCGCAGGTGCCCTGGCGGCGCTGACCTTCATCCTGCGGGCACCGTTCCTGGGGGCCACGCCCTCGGCGATCGCGGGCCCCGCGGTGCTGCTCCCGGCCCTGGCCGCCGCGGTGGTCGCCCGCATGGAGTCGATGCCCGTGGCGTTCGCCTCTGCGGTCGCCCTCGGCGTGGTGGACCAGCTCGTGCGCTGGAACACCACCAGCCCGGAGCTCGTCGACGTGGTGCTGCTGGCGGTCATCGTCGCGGCGCTGCTGCTGCGACGCCCCGGCGGCTCGCGGGCACACGACGCGGACGGCGGGTGGCGCGATGCCGAGCTGATCCGGCCGATCGCCCCGGCGATCGCGCGGCTCCGCGCAGTGCGGTGGGGCAAGGCGGCCGGTCTGGCCGTCCTGGTCGCCCTCTGCGTCGTGGTGCCGCTGCAGGTGGGGCCGGGCACGGCGTACTCGTTGTCGATCATGGCGATCTGGGCGCTCGTCGCCGTCAGCCTGGTGGTGTTGACGGGGTGGGCCGGCCAGATCAGCCTCGGGCAGTTCGCGCTCGTCGGCGTCGGCGCGATCGTCGCGGGCAACTTCGTCAGCCGCTGGAACGTCGACCTCTTCGTCACCCTCGCGGTCGCCGCTGCGGCGGGCTCGGTCGCCGCGCTGCTGCTCGGGATCCCGGCGCTGCGCATCCGCGGTCCCTTCCTGGCCGTCGTGACCCTGGCCTTCGCCGTCGTGCTCGACGGGTACGTGCTCAACCCCAACGTGTTCCCGGAGCTGATCCCCCAGGAGGTCGGACGACCGCTGCTGTGGGCGCGACTCGACCTGGAGGACGAGCGCACCATGCTCTGGTTCTGCCTGGCGGTCCTGGCCGTGGCGGTGATCGCGGCCCGCGGAGTGCGACGCTCGCGGTCAGGTCGGTTGCTCATCGCGGCCCGCGACAACAACAAGGCCGCCGAGGCGGCCGCGGTGTCGACCCGCTGGATCACGCTGAGCGGCTTCGTCTTCTCCGGGTTCCTCGCCGGGCTCGCCGGCGGGCTGCACGTCCTGGTCCTGCACGGAGCCCGCGTCGGCTCCTACCAGCCGGTGCAGTCCGTCGAGATCTTCTCCATGGCGACGATCGGTGGCCTGGGGTCGATCGGTGGTGCGATCAGCGGTGCGGCCGGCATGCGCGGGATGCAGGACCTGGACGCGACCATCCGGCTCGTCGCGGCAGGTGCCGGTGTGCTGGTCGTGTTGTGGCTCATCCCCTCCGGGCTCGCCGGGCTGGCGGCACGGGTGCGCGACCTGGTGCTCGTGCGGCTCGCCGCGCGCCACGGCATGGACCTGGAGGGCCACGAGCTGGCGACCGACGACCGTGACGACGAAGCCGCCGACGTCGCCCTGGCGGAGCCGCCGACCGGACCCCCGATCGAGGCGGACGCCGCCGCGAGCGCGCGGACCGGGATGGCCGACACCGCGACCGCCACCGACGTCGTCGCAACCGCGCCGCCCGGCCACGGCGTCGAGGTCCGTGGCGTCGACGTGGCCTACGGCCGTCTCCAGGTCCTCTTCGACGTCGATCTCGACGTGTCCGACGGCGAGATCGTCGCACTCCTGGGCACCAACGGGGCCGGCAAGTCCACCCTGCTCAAGGCCATGTGCGGGCTGCTGCCGCACCGCGGCACCGTGCGCCTGGGCGAGCTCGACCTGACGGGCCGCTCGGCCGAGCAGATCGTGCGCGCGGGTGTGGCGCTGATGCCCGGCGGCAAGGCGATCTTCCCGACGCTGTCGGTGCGTGACCACCTGCGGCTGTCGTGCTGGACGTTCCGCGGTGACGGCGACCGCATCGCGGCCGACCTCGCCGACGTGCACGAGCTGTTCCCCGTGCTCGCGGAGCGGGCCGACCAGCTCGCCGGCGACCTGTCCGGCGGCGAGCAGCAGCAGCTCGCGCTGGCCATGACGCTCATGCTGCGGCCCAAGGTCATGCTCATCGACGAGCTCTCGCTCGGGCTCGCCCCGATGGTGGTGGGCGCGCTGTGCGACGTCGTGCGGCGCATGAACGCCAACGGGCTCACGGTCGTCGTCGTCGAGCAGTCGGTGAACGTCGCGTTGACGCTCGCCGAGCGGGCCGTGTTCCTCGAGAAGGGTCGGGTCCGCTTCGAGGGCCCGACGAAGGACCTGCTCGATCGCCCGGACATCCTGCGCTCGGTGTTCCTCGAGGGCGCGGCCGCGCATGCCGAGGATGCCTCGTCGACCGACGACGACGAGCCGAGCGACCTGCTGGCCGTCGACCTGCGTCGGTTCGACGAGCTGGCCGAGCCCTCACCCGCCGCGAGCGCCGACGACGACGACGTGCCGGTGCTGGTGTGCAGCGGCGTCACCAAGCGGTTCGGCGGCGTGAACGCCCTGTCCGACGTCGGCCTCGAGGTCGCACCCGGGGAGATCGTCGGGCTGATCGGGCAGAACGGCGCCGGCAAGACGACGCTGATGGACTGCATCTCGGGCTTCCACGACCTCGACGACGGTCGGGTCGTGTTCCGGGGTGTGGACATCACCGGTTGGTCGCCGCACGAACGGGCACGGAGCCGGCTGGGCCGCTCGTTCCAGGAGGCCCGCTTGTTCCCCTCGCTGACCGTGCTCGAGACGATCGAGGTCGCCATGGAGCGCACTGCGGCGAACCGGTCGTTGATCGCCGACGCGACCCGCCAGCCCGCGTCGTACCTGGCCGCCGCCGAGACCGCCGACCGAGCGGACGAGCTCGTCGCCATGCTGGGCCTGGAGCGGTACCGCCACACGCCGACCTCCGCGTTGTCCACCGGGACCCGACGCATCGTGGAGCTCGCGTGCCTGCTCGCCGAGGACCCGGTGCTGATGCTGCTCGACGAACCGTCGGCGGGCGTCGCCCAACGCGAGACCGAGGCGCTCGGGCCGTTGCTGGGACGGATCCGGGACCACACCGGGGCGGCCATGCTGGTCATCGAGCACGACATGCCGTTGCTGTCGGGGCTGTGCGACCGGCTGGTCGCCATGGAGCTCGGCAGCGTGATCTCGAGCGGCGCGCCCGAGGACGTCCTCGCGGATCCCGCCGTCGTCGCGTCGTACCTCGGCACCGACGCCGCCGCGATCAACCGCTCCGGCGCCGCACTCACCTGACCTGACCACTGCACCCGTGTCACTGCGGTGCCTTCTGTGGTTCGGAATGAACGGCGGTCTCAATCGGTCAGTGCAACAGCAGCTGGTTGAGGGCTTCGGATGGTGTCATCCATCCGAGGGTCTGTCGAGGGCGGCCGTTGAGGCTGTCGGCGGCGGCTTGGAGCTCGGCTGGGGTGT
>JAESGV010000177.1_pt1 | contig 45189 bp, 51 predicted proteins | sample 9269781 | NCBI WGS metagenome assembly JAESGV01 (sample SAMN15741586, study PRJNA653496) | algae metagenome | isolation source: Tildeniella torsiva UHER 1998/13D and co-occurring heterotrophs from... | place: Slovakia: Slovak Paradise National Park, Hrabusice, Kosice Region | collected 2000-01-01
TGCCACATCATTTGTATCAGATGATGTTAATGTGACGTGTATACAGAATGTTCCTCTATCTGGTGAGCTGCACGAAGTATACATATGGTAATAATTCAAAGCTGTAAACTACAACTCAGTCCGTACACTTTTTGACGAATAATGGCTTGATCTTTATTGATACAGCTTGATTTTCTTTTCGATTTGTGGTTGTCTATACCATCTTGCGTTACATTCAGTGCTTGTTGAATAACCAAGCTCCAATCAAAATTGTAAGTTTGTATTCTAAAATAAGAAACTGATCCAAAAAGCAATCATGCAATGTTTTAGCGTGTTGCCGACGAACCGACTAGGCATTGTATACTATGAAGCAGAAATTATTCAGAAAAAAGAAAATGGAATTGAAATGGGCTTGAGTAACGGAGACGATTTTAAAGTTGCTTGGGCCTCCGCTGGTAACATTATTCGAAATGATAAACATGTCAAAATTCTCGAGGAGTTTAAGGCTGGAGATACAATAGGAATAGGCTGGATGTCAGAACTAAGAACGATATTTTTCATCAAGAATGGCAGATATAAGGGATGTCTAAGCGCCGACAGTGCTGCACTAGTGGATGAATTGTCGCCATATTTAAAAAGCGAGATGGGAACAGTACGACTACAATTGGCTTCATCCTTCACATATGACCTTATTGCACTACCATTACTCTATCGCGACTGCAAAGTATGTACAGAAACACATTCATTATCTTCGTTTCCAAAATTAACTTGCGGATGCTCGAGTACGTGCAGTAAGGTAAGAATAATTTCATGCTCTAACCTAAAAGTGTGTAAAAAGAATTTTACGGACAAGATTGTCTATGAATCCAGAGTATCGATGCCCTGGTTGCAGAAAAGAATTGGCAACTTCGGATGTGCAAGAAATCCTTAGTCAGCAAGAGTTTTTCGAGTATTGTGACCAATTGTCTCGTATTTGTTGGGAGAAAGAACCAGATTTTATCAGTTGCGCAACACCTGGCTGTTCTTATGGTGTACTTTTCGAACTACCGGACAACTATGACAAATGCTTGCCTATCGTCCATTGCCCACAATGCAAACGGAAGACATGCGCGAAACATCGAATCACGTGGCATACTGGAAAGACATGCACAAAATACGATTTGTATAGAGAAAAGAAATCGTCCAAGAATGATAAAAAGACAAACAAGTTGATCGAAGAAAAATGCAAAAGATGTCCAAAATGTTGCGCTCCGATAGAAAAGAATGGTGGTTGTGATCATATGACATGCTCAAGAGTACGTTTCGTTTTCTGTTACTCACCAATTTAGTGTCATTGTGAGTTCTGTTATTTATGCTCTGCTAGTTATGATCGTATAACTGGTAACAACACGATACATTATAAGTCTTGTCGATACAGTTAGAGCGAAAAGCCAACATAGCTGTCATCACCCGCCGTTTTTAGTTGTTTAAGCAATTTTCAATTATTACAACTTGTTCTACACGAGGATGTTGCTGTGTAAGCTCATCTTCATAGAACTATTATTTTTACTCTTAAGTATGCTTTTTTCTTGTTTTTTACCAACACATTTAGCTACAACACGAGTCGATTCAACTCAACAATACCCATTCTGTAAAAACCCTAAAATTATAACATGGGGAAACACCGACACAGGCGCACTCGGCGTGGGATCAGCTACTTCTAGAATATTCGCCGATGGACCAATATCTAGTTCTGTACTAAATGGAAAAACAGCTATTCGGATCGCATCGTATTACACTCACACAATACTACTCGCGAACGACAGCAAACTATATTCGTTTGGAGATAATTCATTTTATGGCGCTCTTGGAATTGGGACAAATACGGCCAATAGTGCAACTGTTGCAGTAGACCAAACAGCGTCTGTTTTCGCTGGAACTTCAGTAGCAAACGGAGTAGACACCTTTGACACAGGAAATCAATTTTCAGTTGTACTACTCGCGAATGGAAACATAGCGACTTTTGGAAGAAATGATTATGGACAACTAGTACGATTCTAAAAAGAAACATCTGACATGTTTAGGGCGATGGATCGAACACAAATCGATACACAGCTGTTCAGTTATCAACAAGTGGAGATTGGAATGGCTTAGGAGCAACAGCGATTGGATGTGGCGCTGCTCATTGCTTTTTATTAACATCATCACAACTCGCGTTCGGATGGGGATCAAACTTTAACGGACAACTCGGCAATGGACTAGATAATGAAGTTCACAGTTTGACGATCGCGATTAATAACGGCGCATTGGCTGGGAAAAACATTGTCAACATAGATGGTGGATTGCAGCATTCTGTGGCGCTAGACTCCTCAAATATACTCTACTCGTTCGGATCTGGAAATTTAGGGCAATTAGGGAATGGTGGAACATCTTCTAGTACAACACCAGTGAATGTGGACATGTCAGGTGTTCTAAATGGAAAGAATATATCGTCGCTTCGTTGTGGCAGTAACTTCAATCTAGTACTAGCTACGGATGGTACAGTATTCACATGGGGAACAAATGATAAAGGTCAGCTGGGAGCTGGCACGTCTTCTTCGACGAGTAGCGTCCCAGTAGCTGTAGTTAGCAGCTCAGGTCCTCTTAAAAATAAAGTTGTCCATGCAATTAGAGCAGGCGGAGATCATGCTTGCGTTATAGTTACTACTGGAGAAATAATTTGCTGGGGATGTAAGTTCAATTTTTCAAGGCTCATGATTTTAGCTAATATGTATGGACAGTTAGGCGATGGTTCATTTATAAATCGATTGATACCTGTGTTAACTAATACAAATGGCGTTCTGTCAGGTGTCACGATATCAAGTATGACGCTTGGAGATACATTTTCTATACTGCTGTCAGCCACTGGCAACATGTATGCCTTTGGATACACAGGTAGTTCCAAGAACCAACTTGGAAATAGCTATGTAAAAGCTGTTTCGCTACCAACATTCACAGAAGCGACATCTGCACTGTCTGACTTGAATGTTCTGCTAGCTACATCAACAGTAAAGAAGATAGCTGTTGGTAATTTGTTTACTGTTGCTCTGCTAGCAAATGGAACTGTCGTCACATATGGAGATAATAGCATGTCACAGCTGGGTCAAGGATTCGACAATAATTTTATGCCTTTTCCAAAGGTTCTTGTTGGGTCAGTAGCTAGTAAAACTATCGTTGACATAGCTAGTGGCGACCTTCATATTTTGGCACTAGCAAGTGACAATACTATATGGGGCGCTGGGAAAAATAGTCAAGGACAGCTAGGGTTAGGAACCACTGTTTCACCTGTCAACACACTTCAAGCAATAACGATATCTTCATCACTAGTATATTCTAAGGTGCTAGCAGGACTCAGCTTTAGTGCAGTGTTAGCTAGAGATGGCACGTTACTATTGTGGGGTACAAACAGTTATGGACAAATAGGATTACCTTCTACTACAACTCAAGTAACTACACCAACAGTGCTTAGCTATCTTCGGTTTACAGACGTTTGTTTAGGATCATCACATGTTATTGGTATAGCTTCAAATGGGACGGTATATTCGTGGGGTAGAAACAACAAGGGACAACTTGGAATCAATTCCGTTGTTACTCAATACGCACCTGTTCAACTTTCAATACCTAATGGTTTAAATGTAACATCAATATCATGTGGAGCAGATCACTCAGCTATTATTACCAGCGACAACGATGTTTACATGTTTGGGTCCAATCAATACGGACAATTCGGTAACAATGTAACAACTAATACAGCTCAACTCATACCACTGCGAATTCAATCTCTAAGTGATTTGAAGTTAGCAGCAGTAGCATGTGGAAAATACGTTACTTTTGCTAGGACGAAGTTCGGAATAACATATGGCATGGGATACAATGTGAATGGTAATCTAGGGACGGGAGATTTGATTTCTCGCTCTGTGCCTACTCTACTTCCTCAGTTCAGTGATACAACCTATAATTACGATCTAATAGGGACTATGACTGAGAATGACCACGCAGCAATGCTTGGATGCAGTTTACCTCTTTGTAACGGTGTTTTAAAGTCAAACACAACGTTCGTTTGCTCAGGCAGAGGCACATGCGATTCTAAAGACGTGTGTATATGCGATGACCCTTATTACGGAGCTAATTGTCAAAACTATTCGTGTAATGGAGTGAGTTTTTCACTGTCAAGTGTTTGTTCGGGACATGGAGTTTGCGGAGCACCAGACGTTTGTACATGTAACGGTAATTATGTTGGAGGGAACTGCCAGTATGCTGTTTGTTATGGGTACAATTATTTTTGTGAAACTCACAACATAGAAAAAATCAAACTGATGCCACTGTTTGTGGAGGGAATGGACAATGTACAGGACCAAATTACTGCACATGTAACAGTACTTTTACGGGACCCGAGTGCCAAATACCAATATGTTATGGGTAACAACTATTCTGCAGTACTAACAATCGATAGTATATCGGCAAACAATTCACTAGTATGCTCAGGAAATGGAACATGTATAGCACCTAACAACTGTTCGTGTCTTCCTGGTTTCACTGCAGGAACTTGTGCGTTTCCAATATGCAACGGGTAGGTCTCATTTCGTACTCTTCTAATATGCAAAGGTTAAATAGCACTAACAGCCAAGTATGCAGTTCGCATGGATCGTGTATCGCACCAAATCAATGTTCCTGTCAAAGTGGAGTAAATGGATCTTACGCTGGCGACAATTGTCAGTATCCAGTTTGTTACGGGTATGTTACTATCAATTTAGATTAACTTTTGTAGAAAGAATCAAACGGATGTTGGAGTTTGTAGTGGACATGGAACATGTGCGTCACCAAATAACTGCAACTGCTCAACTGGTTACACAGGAAATGAATGTCAATTTCCAATATGCTTTGGGTACGTTTATTTCACTATATTTAACTCGTTTCAGACTTAGTGCGAACAATTCACTTGTATGTTCCGGAAATGGATCGTGTGTATCGCCAAATAACTGTTCATGTTTGACTGGTTTCACAGCAGGACAGTGTTTGCTTCCCATTTGTTATGGGTATGTTCTTTTTGGCAAATATTTTAACAATATAGTTTCAATAGTTCTAATCCACTTGTTTGTGATACTCATGGGTCATGCATTGGTCCTAACCAGTGTATGTGTACAACGCCTGGGTTTTACGGAGCAACATGTCAAAATTACTCGTGCAATGGATTTCACTATCAACACCCTTCGGTATGCTCTTCACATGGTACTTGTATCGCTCCAGAAACATGTAATTGTACGCGAGGGTACAATGGAACAGATTGTCAATACCCAATCTGTTTCGGAAAGAGCTCTATTGATCCTACTGTATGTTCCGCAAGAGGGTCATGTGTTTCTCCAGATACGTGTGCTTGTAGAGCAGGATATAACGCTTCGGATTGTTCACTAATGGACTGTTATGGAAAACTAAGCAACGATAGTACAGTATGCTCAGGACTGGGTACCTGTATAGCACCCAACAACTGTTCATGTGTTACAGGATATTTTGGATCGGATTGTACAATACCATCATGCTTTGGACTGCTAGCAACAGATAACACAACATGTAGCAGTAATGGAAATTGTATTTCTAGAGATACATGCTCATGTAGAGCAAATTATACTGGTATTGCTTGTCAATACCCAAGTTGCTTAGGATACAACTCTACAGATCCAAGAGTATGCGGAACACATGGAACATGCGTAAGAGCCAACCAATGCTCATGTAATAGTCCATATTTTGGGTCTATGTGCACTAATTTCACTTGCAATGGGAAATCATGGAGTGATGCAAGTGTATGTTCTTCTAGTGGTAGTTGTACCTCACCAGAGAACTGTACCTGTAACAATGGATATGTTGGATCCAACTGTGAACTAGTTACGTGTTTTGGGAAAAATAGTTCCGACAGTAATGCATGTTCTTCACATGGTTCATGTACTGGTGTTAATAACTGTACATGTAATAGTGGATACACTGGAGCAACATGTCAAATACCGATCTGTTACTCGTACAATCAATCGGATTCACAAGTTTGTAGTGGACATGGTTCATGCACTGCTCCAAACAACTGTAATTGTAGTACTAATTATACAGGAAACATGTGTCAGTATCCTATATGCTACAACTACTCCTCTATCGATTCACGAGTATGTAATACTCATGGTACGTGTGAGCAACCAAATAGGTGCGTTTGTAACTCGACATATGCTGGAAATCAATGCCAGTACCCAATATGCTACAATTACACTTCTACTGATGTTCGAGTGTGTAGTACTCACGGTATGTGCACCTCGCCAAACAACTGTACGTGTAATAGTACCTATACAGGCAACCAATGTCAATATCCAATTTGTTATGGAATAGTTCAAACAAACCAATCCGTTTGTTCAGGAAGAGGAGTATGTGATGCTCCCAACACGTGTTCATGCAATACAGGATACATTGGAAACGAGTGTGAAAGAATACTATGTTTTGGAAAGAACGACACTGATAGTTCTGTATGTTCCACTCATGGACAATGTACGTCATACAATACATGTTCATGTAACACTGGATACACTGGTGGACAATGCAACATACCTATTTGTTACTCTATACCAGCATCAAACCAATCAGTATGCTCAAACAAGGGCGTATGTGTAGGTTACGATACCTGCGTGTGCAATGGATCAGGTCATACTGGAAATCAATGTCAATATCCAGTATGCTTCAATTACTCATCAATTGATCCAAGAGTATGCAGTGGACACGGTACATGTGATCAACCAAACGTTTGTACTTGCAACACGTCATACACAGGAAGTCAATGCCAATTCTCAATTTGTTACAATCATGCTTCCTATGATACTGATGTCTGTAGTGGACATGGTACCTGTAATCAACCAAACAACTGTACTTGCAGTGGTACTTATACTGGTATCAACTGTCAATACAGCATTTGCTTTAACAAGAGTTCCAACGATCCATCAGTATGCTCTTCACATGGTAATTGTACAAGTCCAGGGAACTGTTTATGTACAGGCGCCTACACAGGTTCACAATGTCAACACCCAACATGTAACGGTATTATCTATTCTGATCCAACGTCATGCACGAGTCGTGGACAATGTACAGAACAAGGTTGTCAGTGTAACTTTGGTTACTATGGAACGAGTTGCCAATACACGAATATTAGTTGTTATGGTATTAACATGACTGAAACAACAGTGTGTACTAGTAATGGTATTTGTGTGAACACCAACTCGTGTGTATGTTATGACACGTTTGTCAGTCCTGACTGCAGTGTGAAACTACCAGTGTTGCTGTCACTATCATCAAGTACACTAATTGGAGATCATAACGTTACGCTTATTGGATCATATTTCAAGAATGTGAATGTAACGTGTCGATTCTCTATCAATGATACAATAGCGCACTCGATGGCGTACTTTTTGTCAAATTCTATGGCCATATGTACAGTACCATTGTTAATGAACAACAAACAAGTCAAATTGGAAATATCGAGTGAAGGTACATACTATTCGAATGGATTATACTTTTTCTACTCGGATCCAAATCAATTATCCTACATTGTCCCAATCACTACTATTTCACTATTTCCCGTTGATGTACCAAGTTTTCAATCCATACCACAACTACTCAAGAGTACAGGTGATATCACTCTCAGTAGTAATTTCCCATCAAGTATACCATCTACACTCCGAAACGCAGGAGTTGTGAACAAACAAGTATCATCCATTGGTCAACAAATCAATATCGAATTTATGATATCATCTAATATGACAGTACAACATGGAAATGTACTAGAATCATGGTTACTCGCACACAAGGATCAGTACTATTTTACTGGTGTAGAAATTGAATCAACGAGTACCTATTTGAACTTGAACTATTATTCAAATGAAACGATGATGATGCCACTTACACAACGAACACCATGTTCGTTTCAAAATGGAACACTGTACACGTTACAGTTACAAGTACAATCAACACGACTTGTCAGTGAGTTGTTTGACATGACCAACTACAACTCACCTGTGAGTGTTTGTATTGTAACAATCGCTGCTAATAATAGCGAGAGTGCAGTACCATATCGTATGGCTATTGGACAAAGTGTGTTTGTGAATACACCCATAGAAGCAAGAAACATAAAAAGTGAACAAATCATGCAAGTACAAGTAACCAAGTATTTCATGGAGTGTATCGTACCTGGATGTAACAATCCTATTCTAGTTGCACTAAACACTACAATACCACCTACTACAATTGCTCCTGTAAGTATGCGAGAGTACTATATTATGATTGGAGTTGTAGCTGGAACAGTAGCAGTGATTACACTGATAGCAGTCTTGGTGATTAGTGTTGCTGTTGTGTTTGTCGTGTACAAGAAGAAGACACATACCATCGCACCTGTGACAACGGATACCCCAAATGTACTGAGTGAAGATGAAGTTTTCTCAAATTTGAAACACGAGACGTTTTATGGATTTTAAAAACGTAGAGTAAACTTAATTTATATCAATGTACGGATATTGTTCAATATGTTGGCATTGGCTCAATTTTCCAACATCAACTTGATTGAGATAGTATTGCAAACTTCTGTTCCAGTCTGTGAATCATAAAATAAAAAGCCTCCTTGCTATTGCCATGGCATGCAGAAGCAAGACCTCCATTCCAGTCACTTGCTCCTTTCTCTATCATCATTTCTATCAACCTCATATCACCACTCCAACACGCGCCTCTAAGCCCTCGATTCCAATCATTTGCTCCTCTTTCAATCATCATCTCAACAATATCATACTGTTTTCCCTCACATGCACCTCGCAATCCACCATTCATGTCTGTTGCTCCTTTATTGATCATCATCTCTATCGCATCAATATATCCACTTTGACATGCTGCTCTTAGTCCCAAATTCCAATCATTTGCACCTCTATCAATCATGTATTGTACAATATCCATATGACCATACATACATCCGTACAGTAGACAATTATTTACATCACTTGCACCTTTATCAATCATTATCTCTGCAATATCAACAAATCCGCCCATACATGCATGATCCAACCCATCTTGCCAATTGGTTGCACCTTTTTCAATCATCATATTCACAATATCAATGTGTCCACCCTCACATGCTCCTTCCAATCCTATGTTCCAATTTTTGATACCTCTATCTATGATCATATTAACAGTATCGACATGACCACCTGAACATGCACTACGAAATGCTCTATTCCAATCATTTGCGCCATTATTGATCATTATTTCTATTATTTCCTGGTGTCCTCCTTCACAAGCACCACATAAGCCACTATTCCAATCATTATATCCTAATTCTATCACCTTCTTAATTATATCAATATCTCCAATCATACATGGATAATGAAGATTACCCCATCCCATTTTGGCTGATTTTCTTATAATCTCAAAGTTTTCTGTTATACATCCATATATAAACAACGCTTTTGCATTTTTCTCAAATCTTACATAAACATCACTTGCTGTTGGTCGGTATTGTGGGTCAAATCTAATCATGCCAAGTACAAGATCAATCAAATCTGAACTAAACTTTGTATTCTATATATTAATAAACAAAATAAATTGCTTACCAGTTTGTTTCTCATCTCTGTATGCATCTGTAGCTCAGTATCCTTAGTCATGGCATAAAATGGATAATCAGTTGACAGCGTCATCAGTTCTAGTAAAACAACACCTGCTGACCAAATGTCTGCCTTTGTTCCATATACTTTACACAACACTTCTGGTGCCATATACTGTTCCTTGCCAACTTTTGTATAGGTAGCTGTACCACTAATCTCCCGAGCTATGTCAAAATCATTTAAGACTATTTCAACTGTCCCATTACTATTCTTTCGTTTGATCAATAGATTGCACAACGAGATATCACGGTGGATAATAGGTTGTTTGCGAGTGTGCATAATTCCCAATGGACGGAACATGCAAGTGATTACACCTTCGATAAATTGCTGTGAAAACGGGTCTGTTCTTCCCTGCAAACTCTTCAACGATTTGTCTTCATAATATTTCTAAAACATTAATTAAACGGATGTTAAATACCAGTACAACATACAACCGATCTTTCTCGTAATCGTTTTCCGCAGGGTAAAAATAGTCCTCTAACACCTTCGCTAATTGTTCACAGTAAGAACCAATTTGTCGGGCAGTTTGCAGTGACTCTTGTATGAGTTGCACTCGGTTATCCTCAATTATTTTTAACGCATACTTGAATGGTTTTTCTTTCTTTCGCTCTACAGTTACGTCCTCAGCCAAAAATACACTCCCGATACCACCCTGTCCGAGTTTTGATATTATTTTGAGTTTTCGTTTTGTGACCCCATTAACTATGAATTCAAAATAATCGCGGCCCTGTAGAGTGGTGGGCCCTGGTCTCCTATCGAGTTCATACGAACGAAATGGTGCGATAGGAAAGTAATTTGCCTGCGCAAGAACCTCTGCACGAGAAACACTGCTTCCCATTGTTCAACAAGTGATGGTAAGTCACCTGTCGCTGCTTTGGGCCAACTGTAAGGGTATATTGCTAGGCTACTGACGAACGAGCACAAAAAACTGACAAAACGAATAGTTTGTTAGAGTATCATCTAAAATTTATCAGGATAGAGCAAAACTATGCTGCAAGAGAGTAGAAGAATGATTCCACGTCTAGCGTTTAATGGATTACTTCTTCTCTTTCTTTTCTTTGTGCTCTTTCTCGTCCTTGTCTTTCTTCTCCTTCTTTTCACCTTTTTCTTCTTTGTCCTTCTTTTCTTTCTTCTCATCGCCATCCTTATCTTTCTTATCTTTTTTTTCTTTCTTCTCCTTGTGTTCTTTGTCATCCTTATCACCTTCTTTCTTTTCTTTTTTGTCGTGATCTTTCTTATCATCACCGGTGATATGCAATGCCTCGGCTACACTTTGCGCAACCTCTTTGATTTGTTCTACAATTCCCTCCTTATGCTCTTCTTTTTTGTGCTCCTTATCACCCTTTTCTTTCTTATCTTTTTTGTCTTTTTCATCTTTATGCTTTTCATCTTTGTGCTCTTTTTCGCCCTTGTCTTTTTTCTCTTTCTTTTCTTTGTGCTCCTTATCGCCCTTGTCTTTCTTATCCTTGTGTTCTTTCTCGTCTCCACCCATCGTGTTCTGTTTGTGTTTGATCTGAATAAAAATAAACCGGAGAACGAGTAACTAGAAAAGGTGAACAACCTGCTGACGAGTTGAATAACCAGTAAGAGACCTGCTCGTCAGACATTAAAACTTACAAAGCAAGTGTTGGGAACGTATTTTAATCTGATCACGGGAAGCGTTTAGTAAGCCCAAACACCATCTGCAAATGGGACCTGATTAATGATTGCTGGTTTAGGTTCATTCACTGTAGCACTTAGTAAACTGACATGACTTGATGGTGGAGCAAATAACAAAATGTAATTTGATCCATCTCGTGTGTGTTCTTCCAACATGTTCAAAACGCTTTCCAAGAAACTCATGCTCGTATCTACCATCATTGGATCAACGATTAATGCGTTGGTATCTTGCTCGATTACTCGTTTTACCAATCCTTTCTTCTCTTTGTCGACGAATCCTTGTACCATTTTCTTGGTACCCAATAAAAGAGATTGCATGAACAATGGATGTAACGTTTCTCTCTTGTAGTGTTCTTTTGCGCTCTCTTCTAACGATCCACACGTTTTAATTTCAATGTATTGAGTTAAATCAAAACGAGGGAAATTCGAGCAGAGTGAAACGTTCTCAATGTTATGGTAATGTAAGGGTTGAGTGCTCGTGATATCGTTGATTCCTGGCAATCCATTCCTGTTATACTCGTGTAGTGCGTTGGATTGGTGAGCATCGACTTGTCCTCCAATGACTACGTTATGTCTTCCGATGTTTGATTTTACAATTGTACAAAATTTGGTAAACTCGTATAGTTGTCCCGTGGTGATAAGATCCGAAGATGAATCCAAAAATTGGTGTGACCAAATGTTCCCACGATCTTTCACAGCTGTATTTTGCTAAAATGGTTAGTAAACTTTTAATTTTTATACCTGAGTGCATTGTTTCGCAAATTGATAGTTATGGTAACTCAATTTATCGACCAAACTCGTACTTGAACTTGGTGAACTGATTGAGATGATTCCATTACTACGAGAAACGACAAACTCGTATGATGATTTTGGATCATCGTTCGTGTAGGGAGTGCAAGCAATCTTTGAAAAGATTTCTCTCATTCCCAAAATAATAGGTTTTCTCATGGCAGCTGATTCGCGTAAAACGAGTTGTCCTGCGTGACTATGTGGTTAGTAAAATATTTGACTTAAACGTACCTATAGTACAGTGCTGTCATGAGTTGGTCTAGTAACGGATCAACAGTAGCATCAACAGGTGGTAGATACGTACTCTTGATTTGGTCATAATTTACATTGAGATCCGTGTTTGTTAGATCTTTTGAATTGATATTTGACAAGTTGTTTGAATTGATTAATAAATTGCCACCACGCATTTCGTATGTGCATAATTGTAGTGGCGTATGATAAATAGGTGATGTAGTTGGTAAATGTACAATGTTCGAGGTGGCTACGTGCGCCAAGTTTGGATTCATGTGAGACAAGAAACAAGTGGTGAACTAAAGTGTCAATACTGAATAGAATAACATACTTGATGATGCATATTTTGTATCTCTAACGTATTGGAACCAACAAACAAAATAAATTCCAACTTGTCATCTTCACGAATAGTTGATGCCTCTTCCGATATCAAGTCGTATCTTATTTTACTCATACTCCATATGGAAGGATTCTGAGCACTCGATACAAACTGAGTCAAAAATGTAGAATTACTCTTGCTGAGCTTCTTAATAAAAATGATAGGATTTCCACTGTTTTCATTTTTTGGTCGAAAAGTCGCATGATAGTTTACACTGGGTAAAAAAAAGTACTCCATGTGTTCATGCTCTGAAAATGATAGTGCAACGAGTGGATATAGTACAGGTCTCTCTCGCAGAACAATGTCTTCTAAAATAAACATTCCTGCCTGAAACACACGCCATGCTTCACCTGCAAGTTCAATCTCTCCTAACTTGCCTCTTGTGACGGAGACCCCAAGGTTGCAAGAGTTCAACAGGGAGTGTTGCAGTGATTCTACTGCTCGTTTTGTGTTAAATCGAGTTCGACCTATGTGAAGTTTGATCGTATCGTGTTGAGTGAAGGCATGCGTGTTCATCGTGTTCTATGTTGTTTTTTTGAGTTTGTGGCCTGAGTCGCACCAAAATAGACTGGTAAAAATAGCACGCTGATTTTTAAAAGGTAAGTCACGCAACTACAGTAACCGAGCTACTATTCGCTAGCGGCTAGAATGTTAATTCATGGTTAGTGTCTGATAATAAAAGATTTTCAGCGGACAAAGATCGAGTTCTTAGTTCTTCTGTCTTTATGTTTGTGATCTTGTACTCACAATGTAAGAACACGACAAATAGAGAACTGAGCGAAGTGTTTAAACCGCTGTAAACGGTGAGAATTACAACGATTTGCTGTAGACACGTTCACAAACTGTCACAGTACTAAAATTTTAAATGCAAAAGGTCGCACCAGTTTTGCTGTTTGTTGGTCTGTTTTTATTTGCGTATGTCACAGCGCAGAGTTTAACAGGACTAAAAGCAGTTGGAAACCAAATACAAAATGGTGCAGGACAAGTTGTACGTCTTATAGGCATCAACAGACCTGGCATGGAGTATGCGTGCATTCAGGGTTAGTGATAATCAATACAAATACTTAATATCGCAGGATGGGGAATGTCTGACGGTCCAATGGACCAAGCCTCAATAACAGCCATAAAATCGTGGGGCGTAAATACAGTGAGAATACCACTTAATGAACAGTGTTGGCTCAGTGTGAACAATGCGAATCCAACATACTCTGGCGTGAACTACAAAAACGCGGTGAAAGCGTACGTTGATCTGTTAACATCGAACGGAATGGTCGCAATTTTGGATCTTCATTGGACAGCATCTGGAAGTTCGAGATCAACAGAACAAACACCAATGCCAAATACTGACTATTCGGTAACATTTTGGTCAGAAGTAGCTCAAGTGTACAAGTCGTATTCGAACGTCATTTTCGATCTTTTTAATGAACCATATCCAGGTCACGCATGCAATGATTGTCTAGGTGATAACTTGTGGTTATGTTGGAGAGACGGTGGATCAGCATGCAGTACTGTCAGTAACATTTGGTATCCAGTAGCAGGAATGCAGACAATTATCAACGCTGTACGTGCTACTGGTTCCACTAATTTACTCATGCTTGGAGGGTTATCATGGGCAAATTCATTAGAAAAATTTTTGACCTATTTACCACAAGATACACTCGCATGTCCACAACTCGTTGCAAGTTGGCACTCATATGCTACAAATTATCACAGAACACAAGCGCTATGGGATAGTACAGTGGCACCAGTCGCATCACAAATTCCACTCATTGTTGGAGAAATTGGACAATATGATTGCGCATATAACTATATCAACTCGTTGATGGATTGGTTAGATGCAAAACAAATCTCGTATTTAGGATGGGCGTGGTTGAAAGCAGATTGTGGAGGAACTCCTAGTTTAATTTCAGATTATAACGGCACTCCAACAAACTTTGGACTTGGATTCAAGAATCACATTCTAGGCATGAATCGTACATCGAGTTTAACACCTATTGTACCTACTCCAGGCACATGTCCTACACCTGCACCAACAACAGTACCAATAACTACAACGGCTGGACCAACAACGACAACTACATTAGGTCCTACAACAACACAAACACTGACAGTTTCCAAAGTTACAGGATGGAACGACTACTATATGCAAATAAGTATTGTACCAAATAATGCAGTAACATCAGTATCTGCTCAGTACTATGCTACTGGTGCGACTCAAACAGTAACAGTTGATGCTGCACCATCTAGTTGGAACGTTCCTCAATACATTAAAGCACTTCCAGTAGCTATGCCAAAGAACGCTGCTGTTACATTGACCGTTACACTATCAGGAGGAGCTACGCAAGTCTACACGCTGTACAATGGCGTATCACCTGTCACTGCTTCAGGTGGACTTACTGTATCAAAAGTAACAGCAAGTTGGAATGACTGGTACATGCAAATTAGCGTTGTGCCAAACAATGATGTTGCTTCTGTATCTGCACAGTACGTGGGAGCAGGACTAAACCAATTCATCACACTTGCTGCTGCACCTTCGGCGTGGAACGTTCCACAGTACCTCTCGAGTTTGACTGTACAAATGCCGAATCCAACAGAAGTGTTGATTGAGGTAAAGATGAATAGTGGAGCAATACAAGTATACTCGCTGTGGAATGGAGTAGCACCACCTACAACTACGCCTGCACCCACTACGACAACTTCTACCACAACAACGAGTATTTCTTCAACCATAGGAAATCCCTCAACTACGATAGCTAATGATCCACTGAAGAACATGAACGTTACTATCATACCGACAAATACTGGTAACTTTATGAAGATAAGTCCCGTAGCATTTGTCATCGTCATTTTGTGCATGCTAATACTGTAACATTAAAAAGATCAAGTACATTATTATTCTCATTATCAACACGATCACTTATAACAACTGTTTATATGCACAATACGCTTGTTAAATAGCCCACGTAAGAATGTCAAGTAAAACGAGTACTTGGGCAACTCGTGTGAAATCATTGTAAGACCTGGAAAAAACATCTTCAATGTTCAAGCTTTGTCGACTTACTCCTCGAGTGTTATCACAACTAACGTCGGTGACCCAACTCACACGTACAGCACCTATTGGAATATGCACACACATAAATTGTGGTGTACGTTACTTTTCAATTTGTGTTAATTGATTTTAGAAACAATGCTGCGGTCGTATTATACAAAAACGCAATTTTCACGCTTCGACTAGACACCTTAAAGAAAGAGATCCATACACCGTTTTAGGTGTACCAAAAAATGCGACTAAAGAGGATATTAAGAAAAAGTTTAAAGAGATGGCTAAAAAGTACCATCCAGATATCAACAAAGCACCTGATGCAAAAGAAAAATTCGCAGAATTAAACGGCGCATACCAAATTTTAGTCGACGATAAAAAGAGAGAAATGTACGACATGACCGGCTCCACCGATGCTGCAGAGGGAGGCAATGCAGGTTATGGAGGACCATTCGGTGGTGGAATGTCACGCGAACAAGCAGAAGAGATCTTTAATCAATTTTTCGGTGGTGGAGGACCATTTGGAGGATCTTATTCTAGTGCTTTTGGAAAAGATCCGTTTGGTGGAGGAGCGAGAGAATCACCAGATGCACCACGTCATGGAAGTGATGTTAGACAAGTACTAAATGTTTCACTCAAAGAAGCAGTTTATGGAGCCAAGAAAGACATTCGCGTACAAAAAGCAACATCGTGCACAGGTTGCAGTGGAACAGGTGAAAATCCAAAGAAAAAGTCAACTACATGCTCAGCATGTAATGGTAAGGGAGAGGTCGAACAACGTCAAGCGTTCTTTGTAGTACGAACAACGTGTGGAAAATGTGGTGGAAGTGGAAAGACAACACATAGTTGTCCAACATGTGGAGGATCAGGTTACCAAAAAGAAATGAAAACATTAGAGGTTACAGTGAACGCAGGAGTAGATAACGGATCATTGTTACGTGTTAAAGGCTACGGTGAACCAGGATACCGTGGAGGAACGCCAGGAGATGTCTATTTGGAAATAGTAGTTGGCAAAGATCCAATCTTTAGAAGAAAAGGTCAAGATTTAGAAATGGACGTAACTATTCCTATGCATCAAGCTGTACTTGGTGGAACTGCACATATTACACATTTGAATGGAGAAAATTTAACTGTTACCATACCTCCAGGATCGCAATATAACGATCGAGTTGTTGTTAATGGAAAAGGTGTACCACACAAGGCAGCAGCAAAGAATGGAAACTTGAATGTGTTTATCAAGATTCAAATACCAAGAAATTTAACATCGTCACAGAAGAAAGCTATGGAAGAGTTTGCTCGTACGCAATAAAAAGTGTTTTTGTAAGCGTGACATCTATGACAGGTTATCCAAACACCGGCAAAACACATGCAACCAAACCTACTTGCTCTTGCGTTCACAATCTTCTTGACGATAATATCATGTTTCGGATTGTACAGACTTACAGGAAGCGGAACACTAGAACCATCTAATGGTATTGTTTGTTCAGGAAATGGTAAAATTTACGGCGACAATCCAAAAAACTGCGATTGTTTTGACGGATATACGGGAAACTATTGCCAAATTGAAAACGACGAAGTACTCGTAAACGACATAGGAGGCAATCCAGAACTGCATCAACAGTATTGGGAACGTCATACTCCAGAAGTTTTGCAATCAACTCTCACTGTACCAGGAGACTACCGAATGGGATACGAACACTTCTCACACTTGGTTTACGAAGATGATAAATTAGATATCGACTATCTAAAAGGCCTAGGAAAACTAGAAACACTCACAACACCAACGATTACACCACATCTCAACAAAGTTATTCGTCAACTTCACAAACAACACGGAAACGCAGAAACTGACGGTTACACAATCGTACTAGGGACAGGAGGCACAGCGTTAATTTCAGCGGCAGAGTGGGCACTCTCAACTATCTATAGAACCAAAGAAAACAAACCAAATGATTTAGTACGAGTATTTGCACGTTCTCCATTCTTTGGAGCGTATAGAAATTGGGCAAATATGTATCCAATGTCAACACAGTGGAATGCTTCTTTGGAACAATTTGATGCGAAAAATAGACTTATAGAATTCGTAACATGTCCAAATAATCCGACTGGAAAAATTAATTGGGACTCGCACTACAACTCACCATACGTTGTTCACGATTTGGTTTATTATTGGGATTATTTAACAAATGTGAACTACAAAGCAGACAAAGACATTATGATTTTTAGTTTGAGTAAATTATCTGGTCATGGCAAGTTTCAATTACCCATTTTTAACAATTAGCCGGTACACGTTTTGGATGGGCACTTGTTAAAGATAAACATGTTGCGGAACAAATGGCAAATTTTATTATTCGCACAGAAGTTCACACTTCCATTGACGCACAATACCGTGCGTTACATGTATTGCAACATTTAACTGGACCACAAGGAAAAGTCTTTTTCTCGTACATGAAAGAAAAAATGACTGAAAGATGGAATCGAGTTCAACAAGTGTTCGCCAAGGAGAACATGAAAGCGAAATTTGCAATAGAATCAGTTCCAGGTCAGTTCTACCTCTGGTTAAAGTGCTTGCAAGTAGAAGAGAACTGTTACGAACTCATAAGGAAGAACGGGATCATAGGTTGGCCTGGTGATGACTTTGGTGCCGAACAAGGTCGGTATGTTCGTATGGAACTAGTTGTTAGGGACCACGCATTTGAGTTGATGATGAAACGATTTGAAAAATTGGCGTTATAAAAGCGAAATTTATAATACATTTAAAAGCTAACCAATCGAGTTGCATCTATTCTTCGTAGGGAATCTCTGCTATCTGTTCTGAGTAGTCGTTTCGTTGTGCCTGAGCATGGTGTTATGGTAATGGTAGGAATAGTCATAGATGCGGAGGGATAGTGTACTGTATGTGTTGTGTTCATGTTTTAGGATGTGAAAACGATCTGTTGGTATGATGTGACACGTTCAAATTTTGCAAAGCGGCGACGAATAAGATAATTAGCTGGTTAGAAGTTTTCATTTCAATCTCGGCGCGGAGTAGCTAATTTACAAGCTAAAAATACAATAACCAAACACGATGTTATGAACGTTGCGTGGGTTTCTACAGTCGAACTTTGAAGTCCTTCGACGCCCGTCAGTGTGAATGATAAATAGCGGGTGAGCCGCTGCTTGATGTTCAAAAAACGAAAACAAACATGGAGAGCAACAAGAGAATCAACAGACGCAGAGTCATCAGTACCCGTAAAGCCGAAAGCACAGAACAACCACTAAGCATGCTTACAGTACCAAGCATAACGATAACACCATGCGAAACAACAACACCTAAATCTAATACATTACTGCAAAAGAGAAAGCGAAGAGATTCATTCTACTTGGATGAGGAAACATTACTAGTCAAACGCATACGCAACGACCTTACATGCTAGGCGTCTCGTACAAGTTGTAGTAAAATATTTTCTGATTTTTAAAATATAAAATGTTTCAGAATCTCGAACGGTAACTTCTGTTCGTCTTCAATCAAGTTCAGATTGGCTGAAGTGCTAGCATCATTAAAAATAACATAGTCTCACGCTAACAAGACACCCTCGCTTTACAGTTTCAATTCACACAAACTATTATGGGAATAAGCGTGTTTATTAGAAACAATCATAGTTCTCATCGTTCATAGTAAAGAAGTATTCTACAGTCGCCACATGCTCTTGGACAGGTTCCTGCTTTTTCTGACAAAACTTAATCATTTGCATCGCCAACTCTGAATCGTCACTCCGTCCCATTGCATTACAGATTTGACTCACAAACATATCGTGAGCGTTACCAGTCGTGATGTTACCTTGTATCAAATCTAACAAGATTTTGTCCAAATGAGTTCCTGTTAAAACAAGCATTTTGTCATCTCTTGATAGGTTACTGTGAAGAATAGCAGTACAGTAAAACGATAACAAATGTCGCATCATCTCATAGTCAAACTCATCATAGGCTCTATCTGCAATCTGTGCCATGTGACTCATCACTTGATTCTTTAACAATGTCCATGAAAGCACTCCAGTAACGAACCAATCCGTGAGCGTTTTCATGACCTGTTCATGTACATAGTTATCCACTGATGAGTGCGTAGATGATAAAATAGTGATCAATGGTGTAGGGTCCTGTAGTCCTATCTTTGGAACTACAATTGATAGTACTTGTATCGCTGCTAATCGCACAAACGATTCAGAATCAACTAGTCTCTTCATAACAGCATCTATCATAGTTGAACTACACTCACTAGTGGTTACATACTGCTTCATGAGTTGCAGTGTTGTCTCACGAATCTCCCAATTTATATCGTATAACCTACGCAACAGCACGTTCGAATAGGTCGGTGTATCTTGCAATATTTGAGCAGCCAAGTTGTATAAAAGTGAACTATTTGTAGAGTTGAACAATCGATTCAAATAGTTCGCTAACTCGTCATCCACTTGTTTTACCTTCATCTTGCTCAATAATTTCAACAATTGTGCGCATAGGGTTTCGTTTGTATGCCTATACTCATTGATACTTGCACTAATGTACGTGATAATAGTAGAGACAATCGTGCTTGTATTCAAACTCTCCCAAATGTTGATCATACTCTTGACAATGTATTCTATTATCTTTCCTCTCTTCATGACATGCACTTGTGTAATTACATCCACGTTACTACCTTCTGTGCCCTCTATCGCTACCATTGATCTCCACATGACTAATAAACTCTGTATGACACGTTCACTAACTGCAATATGGTCTACACTCATCGATTGTAGCATGTTCAGAGCAATAGTGATTTTTGGTAACTGTTCCCACCAATTTGACTCTTTTACAGGTAACACTAGTAACTGTTCAAATATACGAGTGTGATCGAACGCTACTTGTTGTTTAGATAGCATGACTAGAATATCACTTGCCCTACGATACAACGAAGAGTACGTCGCGTCGTTACTATCATCATCTTCTATCGAAATAATTGCTTTTACGATACGATCGACCAACTTGAGTGACTTGACCATCATGTGAACTGCTTGATCTCGTAGTTTTGTTTCATTCTTTGGCTCCTCTACAAACGTATGATCTGCCATGATACAAAAGCATAAATCCATGAAAGATGTTCTGTGTTGATCGTATAGTGGCTGTAGTACATCTTTGTCGATTCGTAGCAGTATGTCGTCCGATTCTCCTAATTCCAAGTAACACATTACCAACGATACCAATAGATGCGATGCCGTCTTTCGAATGTATGTATTGTTTACACGATGAGTTGATAAATGTCCTAGTAGTATAGAATTCAGGAACTTTCGTTCACACACTAGCCATGTGGCTGCCGCTTCGTGTTTCAGTAGTAGTGATACACAATCCATCGATGCTATTACTAGCAAAACTTGATCCTGTTCTCGATGCTCCATCTCCTCCTGTTCTAATATATTCATAACATTATGCTCCAAAAATGCAGCGTCAAAGTATTGTTTGTCTGCCATTAACAGTCCAAGTATATGTAACGCTGCTTTTTTCATGTAAATTAAGTCTAATGGATCTGAACTCGAAGAGTGGTCGTGATGGTCGTCAGATTCTTCCTCTTCCATATCGTGGTTGTGATTCACTTCGTTCTTATACTCTAGAATATTTTTGATTATATTTAATCCGTCAATATCTGAATTGTTGACAAAATAGTGTCTTCCATTGTCAGTTTCAAAATAGTTTGCTAAGAATTGAGTGAATCTATCATAACTGGAGTGGTCTGGGCATTCAACTAATTTTTTGTTTCTACCATCAAAGTGCGACAAATTCACACGCAAGGTGCTCTCCAGGTCGTAGTTGTGCATTGTTTGCTAATATTACAAAAGTTTGATTTATCACTGCTTTGGAAAATCGGGTTGATATTCTGGCTTTGCTCTTTCGAACTCTTCTATTGATGATACGTTCTCTACAATCCTTGTCATCGTTTCAAATCGAGCTACATCTACACCAAATCCTTTTGCTTTAAAGTACTGGGGAACTAAACAAACATCTGCCATACTCAACTCTCCTCCTACGCAAAATCCATTTTTCTCAGTCTCTTTCAAGCTCTCTTCCAATGCTAGAAAGTTATGAGTTATGAAATGGACTGCCCATTCATTGCTGTCTTGTCCAAAACCTTTGACTTTGTTCAGCACAATGCGATTTTGAAGAGGCTGTATGTCAGCAACTACAGCAAGTGATATCTTTCGTACTTGAGCACGAAGAAATATATCTGTTGGTAATAGCCTTACACCTTGATCTGATCGGGATTCTTCCAAATATTCAATAATTGCCAAAGATTGAGTTAGAATATGTCCATCAATATCCAATGCCGGTACAGCTTTTCTGGGATTCTTTTTTGCAAAGCTTGGATCGACATTTGTCAAGTCGATTGCGCTATACTCATATTCTATTTTTTTGAGGTTAAGAGCGATGCGCACACGCCAAGAACATGAACTTGTATATGAACTGTAGAGTAGTGCTGTCATATTGATTGAAAATCTTGTAAGGCTGTCGCTCACAACTTGTCATCAGTCAGAAAACGCAAGATGGATTTACAGGGACGTGTACAACAGTTGGGAGTAGGAATTGTATTCTTAATTGGATCTGGTTTATACGTGTTCCTCGCTAGAGAAGCGCGTGATCAACACGCAAAAACACAACAAGACGAGAATAAGAAAGTAGGTATCAACTTTGCGCAAGGCCTTGTTAACTTGGCTCGCAAAAAAGTCAGTGAGAAGAAGTAAATGAGGCAACGACTGTTAATAAAAGCAAATATATATAATACATATTACTTCATATGAATGGATTTACTAGAAACGTAGTACGAAGTACAGTTTCTCTGCAGCGCAACACCTAATGAGTTTCATGTTGTACTCTTGTGCTCTACCTTTGTTTTACAAAGCATACATAGGTCAACCGGCAACTTCAAACTTTGCATTCAATTTTCACACAACATGGCCAAAGACACACCAAGGAAGAAGGTAGCAGCGACCCCACAAAAGAAGGACAACGCTAAGAAATCAGAACCAGTAGCAGCTAAAACAAAACCAGCTGAGCAAAAGAAAAATGACGAACCCAAATTGAAAGAAAAGAAGAACAACAAAAGAAAATTAGAAGAGACGGAAGAAACAAAAGAATCTGTCGAAGCTGTAGAAGAAAAAACTGAAGAACCAGCACAAAAGAAGAAAAAATCAGCACCAACTACAACTAGTGATGAAAAATCAACACTTGTTGCTCAATATGTACGCGTTAAGAGCAACGTGTTGATGACTACATTGACAAAAACTCTCAAATTAGATGTTGCGTACGTATCCATTTCTCACACAACTAACATGCTAGTTCTCTAGATGCTAAGGATGCAAACGCAACCATTTCACTAAACTCTAGCAAACAACGCAACAAGCTCTTACAATCAGAAAGAGTTGTACGTGTAGGCAACAGTGATGTCGTATTCTCTGCACCATCTTCAGAAACTGTTGACAGACACGGACTTTTGGTCAGCAACATTTCAGTCAAAGTAACCGATGACATTTTGAAAGCGTGCTTTAAAGAAATCGCACCAGTCAAGAAGATTATCTACTTGAAGTCAACACCACTCGCAAAGACAGCAATTATATTATTTAAGAAACAAGTCGGTGACGATGCTTTGGAATACAATGGCGCGCCAATCGAAGAAAGAAATATTTACGTCAGATTTTTAACGGAAGAAGACAAACGCGTGTATGTTAGACAAGTCGCCAAAGATGTCACAAATGACGAATTGAAAAAGTATATGGAAGAAATCGGAAGTGTTGACTTTGTCGCTCTTATCACAGACCAACAAAACAAGGCACCCAACATGTTTGCTGTTCAATTCAAAGAATACGAACATGTAGCTGAAGCTTTGCAATTCAGCGGTGCTGATATCCATGGTCGTGCATGCGCTATTTCACAACAAGAAGCCACTTCAGAAGCAAAACAAGCGGCAAAGAAACAATAAATCGTGTTTAAATTAATTAGTTCAATCATTCTTGGAATGCATTAAGAGAACATAAAATTGAACGCTACTCATTAAGAAATTTATCGACAAGTTATGTGATATAAAAAGCTATTACACTATCTAATTCACTTGTTTTACTAACCACTCCATCCCTTCTGTCAAGCCTTGTCCGGTCTTTGCGCTACATGCTTGAATATGCCAGTTTCTATCTCGGATCTGATGCAAGTTTAAGTGTTCGGCAATGCTTTGCGCTGTTTCGGCATGAATCAAATCTTGTTTGTTTGCAAAAACGAGAATTGGAACATTGGATAGTACTTCCTCTTCCAATAGTCCATTCAATGCTACTCCAGTTTCTTCCATACGTTTTTTATCTGCGCTATCAATTACATACACCAATCCATTTGTCGACTCGAAATAGTTTTGCCTAATAATTAGTTAAATAGTGAATTTCCAAACCAGTATGGTCTAATAGCTTGTTGACCTCCAATATCCCAAACGTTTAATTTAAATCCGTTGCTCATTACAGTTTTAATGTTGAAACCTTGAGTTGGGGTAACTTGATTAATATCTTCATCTGATATTTTCTTCAAGCAGCTCGTTTTTCCAGAGTTATCTAAACCGAGAATTAAAAGACGAGCTTCTTTATCGTTCTTCTTTAGTTTTCTAAGCAAGTTCAAAAGACCCATGGTAGCTCAGCGTTTTCTAGAAACAATCGAGCGCCAAACGAGAAACTAGTTGTAATGGTTAACTTATTTTTATCGCATTGGTTGTACATTGTGTTCATTGACGACGTTGTCTTTGGAATCCTTCTTGTTTTGCTGTTCTCTTTGAACTTGGTGCGATCCATCTGAAATTATCACTTGCTACAAAATACCCTCCTTGTTCTGGGTATACTATAAAGTTTTGTGTAAACAGCCGTTTCGAACTTGTGTCATTATTATATGAAACTGTGCCGGTAACTGTAACCAAAAGCGTTGGTGAATTTAGCGCTACTTGCAGGACTAGTTGTTAAATAGTTATTTTTCGAACACATACCTATAGGTTGTACATCGACAGACTCTACATCATGCGACGTTGACGGTAACGATTGTAATAGTTGCATATACTGTTGCATTCCATATTTTTTACCGTTCCACACGACCGTTGTCCACTCTTTATATAGTTTTAGTGCCTCGGCTCTGTTTTGATCCCAGAATTTATAATAGTTCGCGACAAACGTTTCTGTGCCCCACTTTGACGCGTTTATAACTGTCTCCTATAATTGTGGTTAGAAAATAAAATATGAATACGCACTTCTGATGGAACGCTCATGTTTGTGATTTTAGCCAAGGTTGAGCGTAAATTACAAAAATTAAAATTTTAATCAAACGATCTGTGTCGAAGAATACGTGGTGCTATTAACGTCCATAAGAATAGTATGAACACTAACCATTGACAACTGATCTTCACCCACACGGCAACTAACGACTTGTCATATTCAAACTCGGTGACTTCTGGTCTATCAATATCCCAGTTACTCAATACCATTGCCAAATAAAAGGACATAAAAATGAATACTATGTGTGAGTTGTTGGCATGTTGACACTCTTCTCTATTTTCCTTGTCGCCTGTGTCCTTCTCTTCTCCAAGTAAACTTTCTTGTTCTGCTGCGTCATCTTTCTTGTTCAACACAAAAAACTTTCCAAAGCTACCACCTGTTGACACTGCTGTACGAACTAGTGAGAAACATGCAAATGCTAATCCAATAGCTGCTGTAATGATAACACTGGCCCTAGATGTTTCTTGAGTGTCATGATTTCTCAACGTGTTACACTCGGTAGATGGATCACTGAGTGCTGCTGACCAGCACATAAACGCTGCATAGCATACTACAACTGCAGGTGGTAGTAGTCCCTTTTTGGTAATTAATGATGCAGCTGTGACAATAATTCCAAATACAACTGTTAAGCATAAGAATAATCTGTTGACGTGACACGGTGGTTTTGAACCAAAATAAATAAATCCTGTAACGATAAATGCAACAGCTGCAAGATATAGTACAACAGCGCATATTGCCATGAGGTAATCCCATCTAGTGTATGATCCATCTTCACTCTCTGATCTCCAGTCTTCTGCCCAAGCGTACGCAAAGTCAATTAATAAAACAACTTGAATAACGAGGAATAGTCCTGACATGAACAATGCAACCCATGCTAAAGAGTGTAAGACAACGTGTATGTGACGTACCATAGTAATAAAACGCAACATCTGGTATAAACAATGGTACAACCATAACTACCAAGAATAATGCTATTTTCACGAGAAACCACTTGTAGTGGATATATAATCTGATTCGGTCTCCGACACAGAATAATTTCGATGATAGAATACAGAATACAGTAAAGAATATCTACATGTAAGCGCGTGTAACTGTATCTTACCACCAAAGATGCACTGATTCTATATACTGGGAATTTTCCTTGACAAGATGCTTGGAATACCTCTTGAACTTTGTTACATGCTGTTTGAGCCCCTAAACATTAATACAACGCATATTTTAGTTACATGGCTGGGAAAATAATCCAAAAAATCCATCACGAAATAGCAGTGCGAGAACGAAGCCAAAAACAATAAAAGTAGAGTATGCAAAACGACTGGCATTCATCCTGCTTGGCGTAATTTTCGTTTTTAGCTTTGCGAAGCGTCCTTGTGGTACCTCTTCTTCGTCGTAGTCCTCTTCTGCCATGGCTTGTGTACAAGAGGATGTTTAGCTTTTTGAAGCTTCTAATCTGTTACAAGTAAATCATTTTATGAAGTTACATACACTAAAAGCTCCTGTAATCATAAGAGATGGTAGTTCGGTAGTTATTGAAATCGGTGCTGCTTTTATAAAATGTGGAATAGCCGGAGAAAGAGTACCACGCAGAGTACTAGCCAATCCAACGTCTTTAACTCAATTATTAACTGGGTATTTTAGATTCTACTCCATCTAATTGCCTAGAGACGGTAAAATGTCGCCTAGAATAGCAGAAGAATTCCAAGATCTCTTTCGAAAAGTATTACGAACACTACACATCAATCCAGATCAAATATATCACCTCTATATTTCGTTGAATATTTATTGTTTCCACGGAAACTTACTACAGAAATTAATCACACAAACCATCAATGATATCAAATTTTCTAGTTTACTCGAACAGCCCATATACCTACAAACGCAACTATGCACCCTCATTTCAACAAGTAACGAGAGCGGGTTAATAATCGACGTTGGATATAATGAAACTAGAATTGTACCGTTGTTTTCGAGTCGAATAATCCAAGCGGCTGTTAAAATTGTACCTATTGGTGCAAAACATGTCTTAATAACACTTCGGCAAATAATTATCGACAACAATCCACTACTAATTTGCTCGAAAGAGCTCGAAGATATAACCGTATTGGAAGATATTCTAGTTAGAATCTGCTTTTGTGATCCTAAAGTATCAGATGAGCAAGATCGAGTTAACAAAGTCAAGTATAATCCACCCTCTCCGTGGCCTCTAAAGCCAGAAACTACGACACCCCTGAAACCTGCTAAACGATCTCGAGCAACATCACTAATTGAAGCAATCTTGCCAACTCCCAAATCTAGAGCTAGAGCATTCACTACCGTTGCTGCTACAAGCACACCTAAGAAGCGCGGAGTCATCGCACAACCTACAGTAACATACTATTGCAAAGACGATGTTCGAATATCGTTACCTCTTCCAGCTAGAACACTAGCATTAGAAGTGCTCTTGAGACAAAACGCAGAAGGTGAATCGATCGTGAATGCCATCATGGAAAGCGTCTCTGCATGTAACAGAGATTGTAGAAAAGCAGTGATCAATAACCTAGTGTTTTGTGGAGGTGGGAGTATGTACACTGGATTTACTCATAGAGTTTGCTCTGAACTATGGCATGCAGTTACAGCAAATACACAAGATAGATCACAAAGGAACTTGTACGACAAGATGAGAGTATACAGAAACAAAACGCTACCAAGTACAATATCCTCTTGGAATGGCGCTTCCATTATCGCAACCAAATTCTCAGGAACCTTTCTAAAGACAGCCTCTCCATCAACACCAACAAAGCAAACATAAAAATTTTTTTTATCGTATTACATGCCAATTTGTTCGTCATCACTTTCGTCGTCACCTTCAACCTCTTTGTTTTGTTCCTTGAGTTGTTCAAGCAATACACTCAATGAGTGATCGTCCTTCTCGTTAACAATTCTAGGTGCTGCCTTGAGTACTAGATTTCCACCACTTGCTTCAATTGTTTCGGTGATGATCTTGACAGCCTTTTCCAAAGTGCTGATACCCAATGTCTTGTCATGAGATGTTGTCACCATAACGTATAGTGGTGGTGCAACGAGTGTGATGCTAATTGGTGTCTCTTCGTCTCCTTGCTCTTCACCCAACTTTAATGCCTTCTTGATCGCGTCAATACCTTCATATGAAAAGCATGTGACTTCAAGATCAGCACGAATCTTAACGGGTTGTGGTTTCAAACGTCTTTGAATAATTTGGAGTAATTGTTCTTTGGAGTCTGATGTTGGGAAAGTTATTTCTTTGAAAACATCGTCTGGTTCTGTCAAAGCGATTTTGAAGGCATCAAACGCGTGGCCGAATCTGCGATATAGAGGCCATCCAATTGCCTCATAAAGAGCTTCCAAAGGTTGGTTTGTGACTTCTGCCAAATGACGCATAATAGAGTGAACAGTCTTGGCTTTGTTGTATCTTTCTTCACACTTGGGAATATCTTCAGGTGCGACTTTACTCTTTGAAAGATCAACATAACCCTTTTCGGAATCAACACGTAAAACAACAACTGCTTCAGTTCTTCCGACGCGAATAAGTTGTGAAATTGAACGAATACGTTTTCTCGAAAGTTCTGAAGATAAAATCAAACCTTCACTGTTATCATATTCGAGTAAAGAAACGTAGGCACCAATTTCAGTGATGCTCTTAACTCTAACCATAACCAAATCATCTACTTCTGGATATTTTTGTTCATAGAACCTGCAGTTTCCAACACGTCGTCTCTCTTCCATTGTTTTGTTTGCCTTGTGTGAAGTCAACCGACAGACTTGTTCTTAAAACAGTTTTTCGATGTATCGGTATAGTTTCGCGAAAAGATGGTGTTGAATTAGGTTTCCATTTACGATTAAGAAAAAATGTAGAAACTTTAAATTATTTTCGTCATAAAAAAAGTATTCATTTAATACATGCCACCAGTTTGTTGTACTAAAACGTCGATGGTATCTTGGTCGTCCATGTCCAACTGTTCTGCGGTTTCAGTACCCGTCAAACGGTTTCCATCGAAAACAAAGCGCATTTGGTCGCTAGCAACTCCCTGTCTCTTACAAAACGCATCCATTAATTTTTTGAGTGGTGTAGTTCTTTTGATCTTGAAAAAGACCTAAATAGTGTTAAAAATCGATTAAACGTTATATCATACTTCATTTCCTTCGTAGTTAACCTTGAGATTGATGTGTTGTTCACCTCCTGCCTCAGTTTTTGTTGTGTCTTGGTCGTCCATAGTTGCTTGTCTGTTTTAAAAAAAAATTCGAGCGCTTCTTACAACACTTCAACTAAAAACGACAAGTCAACTGACCACCACAAGGAAGTTGAGCTTCATTCGCAGTGTTGGCAACGTATTTTGCAAAGTTTTGTTATCTTACCAACGGCTATCAAGATATTTATTTCTTTGTGAATACAACTAATAGCCCAGTGAAGAGAGCATACTGTAAAACAGAGTACTAGTGGTTTAGCTATATATAAGAAACTTACGACAGTGCTAATTGTTTTTCCTCTTTCGTCAAACTTGCCTAACACGACACGACCCAATAGCAAGTTCATTCCATCTTGTTTCTTTCCATCCGTGAAATTGTTCAAATAGTATCTAACTATGCTGTTCTTGGCATCGTTGTAGAGTCCCATGAGCGTTCTTTTGCCAGTACGAGTAAAATCTGCTTTGATGGCATTTGTTCCTGCGTACAAATTACTCAACATGTCACCATTATCTGCCCAAACTAGATATTTGTCAGTATGTAAACTGAAATTACCATATTTAAAGAGCTTTTCTAGTGCTGCTACATTTTCTACGGTTTCGTTCTCTTTTAGGATACCTAAAGAGTGAAGTTGGCGATTTAGAACAATTCTTCCAAATACTGACTCGCAAACGTTGGTACGATCCAAACAATCAATGCAGTTGACACGAAGGACTCCTGTTTGATCTTTTACTACCTTCTTCTCTCTCCAGTTTGTCTCCAAAAAGCTTTTAGTGTTATATTTCAAGTCGTGTTCTTACCCTTCTTGATCAAGATTTGGTTTGACGGATGAAACAAGTTCATTAATTCCGTTAAAGTTTGTGAGCTTGGTCTTATTGTGGAAATCAAAGCTTAAGAATGTAACATCTGCATTGTTCAACTTTTTAACATGACTCTCGTAGGCCATTCCGATGACATTTTCCGATCCAGTCTACAGTGTTAGTAAACAAATTAAAAAGTACTTGATTGATGAGATTGACAACCATAATCTTTTGGTATCTCGCCAACTGGTTCTTGAAGTGAACATTGAAGGGATCCCAAGACTCTGAAATCTTGAGGGCTGGTTTGTATTTGAGATTTGTTAGTTGAGTCCATAGAAGTGGGATTGATCCTCTAACTTGCAAAAAGGATTGAAGCTTGTCCTTATCTATTTTGTGAGTATGAATAATCAAACGTACAAACAACAACTTGTTCTGTTTCTACATAGTTTGCTACATGGCCCAAACTGTCCGCGCCACGCATGTTGTATCGTGTTCCAACTCGTTTACATCCCAAACGTGACAAAATACCAAACTGGAATTCATCTCTTCCCTCCAACTTGACGTTATGCAACTCGATAACTGTTGATCATTAGTTTTACATATAAAATAATAACCTACATCCTCTTATTGTTGGTATGATCCACTCTGGTGCCGATTTTCGCAGTTCAGTGGAAATATAATTGTTCCAAAAGAACAGTTCATCGGGTTCACTGGTTTTGCTTCTGAAAGAAGTCTGTAAATTTGTTGTCAAGTCCAATGTTGGTGAATAATAGAACGCTTGTGACGAAGCAAAAGTCGATCGTAACAATTCCAAATAACGCCTGCTGTGTGAGTTTTCATTTCATACTTACGAGTCGTTGTATTGCGACGATTCGTTAACCAATAATATTGGTGTTATTTCAACATCACAAATGCGATAAATATCGTTTCCTGCCAAATTACCAATTTTCTCTCTTTGTTTTATAACAATTAAATATTTTCCATAAACTAAATTTATGGTTCCGAGTACTCCAAATACAACTTGTCCTTTTTGCTCTGTTTCTTGTTTGGTTGAGAGAGAGCCGGTTTTACGGTCGAATACTATTGAACTCTTCTCAGAGCTTACCACGACATGATCTTTTGTACGCGAGAGTATGAAAGACATTTTGTTTGGAAAAACTGTTTGTAATTTTATGCAAAGTGTTTCTTCAACTTTCCCATGAGTTCTATTGATTCATTATGTTCAGGGTAGATCTCTAGTACTTTGTTTAATAAGTTGAAGCTCTGCTGATGATTGCCTAGCTTGTATGACAACAAAGCGCTATTAAAGAGAGGCTCATGTAAATGGGATCCTAAACTCATAGCCGCCTCGAAATTGTTTCTACTTTCATCGATATGATTTTGTCTTAGTTCTAGAACTCCCAAGTTATTGAAGCTCTCTGCATGGTGGCTATCGACTGATATAGCAACTTTGAATGCTTGGAAAGCTAATCCCAAATCTCCAATTCCAATAGCTACTTGTCCAATGTTGTACCAGACGTCAGACATATTGTTATCATCTGCTAGAGCCAAAGCTCTCTCAAAGCAATTCAAACACATGTCATACTGTGATGAGTAAAAACAACAGAGAGCTAAATTATTCCACAATTCTGTATTGTTCACGCCCATTTGAATAAGTCTTCTGTACAATCGTAAGGCTAATTCTGGCTGATCCTCGTAGAAGTAATTACTTGCTAAGCAAGATATACCCTCCACATTGGAGCTATTCAGGTTTAAGACCTTTTCATAATATGTTAGTGCCTTATCAATATCATTTAGTTGGTCGTATATTCTTGCAATTCCTAAAATCAAATGAGTATCTCCTGGATGTTGATGACATCCTTTCTCATAATGTTCAAGAGCTGCATTTGGCTGATCCATTCGTATGTAAACTTTGCACAACTCCAAGTAGCTTACAATCATATCTTGATCTCGAAGCGACGATTTGAATTGTTTCTCAGCGTCGCGATAAAGACCAAGCTTGTAGTAACATTTTCCTAATCGTGCTTTCCACCACCAATCTTTATAACTAAACAATAATTAGTTTAAATATTACTGTTTGACTTACTCTACCTCAACTGTAGCAAAAGCTGCAAGCTCTAGAGCTTTCTTTGGATTGTGGTCAAAGTATAACAGGTAATCGCACAAAGCCTAAATATTAGACAGTGTATAACATGCATACCTTTGCAAGTGCTGGACGAGCTGCGTACTTTTTTAAGTCCAAACTATCTGCAACGATGAAAGGTCCTCCCTCCTCTGAGCGCATGGAAGCTGTACCAAGACGAACAAATCTTCCAGATTGAGTCACAGGTCTGGATGTTCCTGGTCTATTACCGGAGAAAGCTCCCTCTACAGATTGAGAACCAGTGGAAGGGCGGCTAATGTGTTATTCGTTTAAATTAAAAGTACTTTGAACCAGTCCCTGGTCTAGAAAATCCTGTTACAGGTCTTCCATCTCTTGTAGTAGGCCTTATTCCTGGATTAGCTGATTGTCGACCTGTCTCCGTTGCTGTTAATGGTTTTTTCAAGGACGTTCCAGGACGAGGAGCTGATGCAACTGAATTATCGTCAAGTAAAATTTCGGCTACTCCCTCGTCTTCCATTTCAGAATCATCTATCCAATTTTTCGCCGTTAATGCTCTGCACTTTACGAACCACATTGCCTAATAATTAGCTCTATGTAATTAATACTCACTTGGTCTTTGAAGTTTTGAGCAAGAATAACAGAGGAAAGATCTATAGCGTCATCGAATCGCCTTCTTCTATATCGACTGAGAGCTAAAAGAGCTTTGTCCATTTGCTCAGCAACCTGGCTAGCTTCACTTTGCAACATAGTATGTCCGAATAGCCCGAACAACTTCAAAAACAAACTGGTAAACTAAACTATGAACAAAATTTTATGACGGATATATCACCAAGATCTACTCGATATCGATGAACTATATGTTTTCTACTCTGGATGCCAAATTTATCCTGCAATTTATCTTGCAGCGTTTGCATGTGGAACCTTGAGGAAGTATAACTCCACAAGGACAGCTGGTAGGAATTGGAGGGCATGTAGTACCTGTTGGAGCCTTTGTCGTTGGAGCTTTTGTTGTGGGAGCCTTCGTTGTTGGAGCCTTGGTTGTTGGTGCTTTTGTGGTTACTTTCGGTTTCACATAAACGACAATGTTCTCTATAACTAGTGGTTCTGGTTCAAATGACCGTTTATATTTCAAAACCGCGCTAGAATTTCCAACGCATACGCCAGTGAAAGTAAATGTATATACACCTGGTGCGCCTATGGTATTACTAGCTTCAAACTTTGAGGTAATATTCAGTACAGCAGTGTTACTTGCAGCTGCAGTCCATTGATATCCTGTTGTTGGTGTTCCTGATTTTTGTATTTGAAATGAACTGCCCACAAATGTCTCATATTGATTTGGTTGCGTAGTGGTTTGAGCTGTAACAATAACAATTGTTGCCGCAGCAAAGATTAACAGTCCCCTTAACATTGTCCCTGATATCGTTTGTTTTTACGTATAACGAAACAATTTCCAAGTGGATTCCTTAATATAGATTGAAGAAATTTGAGGGCCAATAAACGATTGGAAAGCTAAATGACTACAGTGACAAATAAAAATAACTCGCACTTTACATTGGTCAACCCAAAAGAATCTTTTTAAACAATTTTTTATCATGACTGAACGCTTCGAAGACATTCCCGATGCCAAACTATTCGGTGCTCTCTATAGAACACGCGCTAAACTATTACAAATAAGAGGAGCAAAACAATTTTCAGATAGAGAACTCTATTCAACACGATCGCCTTTATTTATTGCACTAGCAGGAAAAGAATTAGGTGAGAGCAAACTCGGACAATGTACTCCCACGTTTAAATCAACCTACACTGATGACGAAATTAAACAAGTCGCAACAAAAGCATACAACTGCCTACAAGATAACAAGAAGCGTGTTCAAACTTTTTCGAATTACATGGGAGGTGTATTAAGAGAAGAACAATCAGAACTATTCCCAGAGTTGTCAGAAGTTGCACAAAATAGCAAATACGGTATTGGAGCTTCAGATGATGATAGCACGTTTAAATCAAAGTTAAAACAAGCAACAGAAGACTGCAGCGAACACATTAGTTCTGGAAAAATTACTTTACCAGATTTCCACTTTTGTTTGTTGGCAAGCACTGTACCAAAAGCATACCAAACCTGCGAGTCAAAGAGTTCTGGAGACTTTGCAGATTGTGTTTTAGCAGATAAGCATTACCAAGCTTTGGAAAAGAGAATGCCTTCTGATTTTGCCTACTTTACACGTGTATTCGCAAAAGAACCATTTGCAAAATAAAAACAAGTTTAAGTAACATAAAAACTTTTACTCTTTTTGATAATGTATAATAACGCTCAAATGAACACCCTTGTATGCACGGTGATCAGTAACAAAGAGTTCAGTTCCTTCTGTAATGAGTTCAGACATCTTCTTTTGCAAGTTATCGCGTGTTGCTTCTTCAATCATTTTAACGTTTGGCATGTAAATAGTCTTTCCTGCAGATCTAATGCTAGAGTTCTTGAATCTGAAACGTGGATCTTCAGCAAGTGAATCACGCCATTGTTCGACAGTAGTGTCTGGTTTGACTGTCATGTGAATTGGTGGTGGAGTACCGCAAACTGGACAGTTATCGCGTTTCTCATTCTTATAAGTGTAGGTATAAATACCTTCGTTACCATTGTACAACATGTAATCGTCCATGCTCTTTGCAAGTAGAGTAGCAAGCTTCAATGCTTCATTTGTGCATGCAGAAGCAATGATTGCGTTTGTACTGGCGATGGCTGGAATAATGTGCTTAACAACACCTTGTGTCAAACGATAGGTTACACCACGAATACCATATTGATTGGCACGTTCGGATGCTCTTGCAAAGATCCACTTGATGTGGGTTGGGTTATCTCCATCAATCTTTTCGTCATCAGAAATACCTTCCTTGTTATTTGTTTCACTCCATGTCTTTTCAATAATATATTCGATACAATGTTCTGGTAAACGTGGAGTTGAAGCCAAAGTACACATTGGATAAGTTACTTGTGGTGGTAACAAGTCCAAAGTACATTCGTAACAACTTGACATACGTGGCATAATTACACGTGCTTGTCCCTTGAAACCTTCCGTACCTCCGTCAATGTATGGAATCATAGTACTCAAGTCAGGTTCACCATTTTCATCTCTTTGACATAGTGCGATCAATTGAGAGTTGATCCAACGTCTTGCCTCAACTGAATCCAAACCGCAAATAACAATGTTAAAGCTTCTGTAGAACTTTTCGTCTTTTTCTTGAATCGCGCACATGTGTGCAGTAACGTTTACTCCTGGTACACGTTGGTTGACGAATTCTGCAGCGGTTTGACTCTTTGATTTTCCGACATCCTTGTCACGGAACAAGAATTGACGATTCAAGTTACTAGTGTCGATGGTATCCATATCGATAATATCAATGTGTTTAAAACCTGACAAAGCGAGGTTTTTTACCAAATCACAACCGAGTCCACCAGCTCCGATAATTAAAACTCTGCATTGGTTTTGGAGAAAGTCTTTGGTTTCTTCTCCTGGAGAGAAATCTTCGTGTGCTAGTGGTGAGCCACGTAGTAACACTCTGTCAAGATCTGCCCATCTTTGAGCTTCTTGCTCTTGTGGTAATATATTGGTCGACATGGATAGATTGGTTTGTTCTCGAACTTTGCCTGCTAGAACTCAACTGAGGTTTTTTAAACTATTGGTTGGCTACGAAGATTACAAAATACTTGTTTCTCTCTTCTAAAACGTGGCATACAACTGAAACACTTTCGCACTGAATTATGCAACGTTTGTGCAACAAGGGTCAACTAACAAAAATTTTCAAACAAACACGACAAATGCACAAAATCGCTGTTGCACAACTTTGTTCTACTGGTAACAATTCAAACACACTCTTACGAAACAGTGGACAAACAACAAAACTTTAAGACGGTAGAATTACTAGTACAAAAAGTAAAAAACCTTGATTCAGAGGTTAAAATGATATTCTTCCCAGAGTGTTTTGCATTTATGGGCGATGGAAAACTAAAGGGAAACGCGGAATATATTGACGGAGAGCTATTCACAAAGTATAGACAATTAGCAAAAGAACACAACGTTTGGATTAGTTATGGTGGTTTTCCAGAAAAGAGTAATGACCCAAACGATGTTAACAAGGGTTATAATACGCATGTAATAGTAGACAATAGTGGAGACATACAGTCTAAATACAGAAAGTTGCACCTATTTGATGTCAATATTCCAGAGCGATCACTCAGACTATTAGAGAGCGAGACCACGTTATCTGGTTCTGACATAATTATAAGTTGGGAGTGAGCATCTGTTACGATTTGCGCTTCCCTGTTCTATACGAGTTTATGGCGTTAAACGGTGCAAAGGTTCTTTTAGTACCATCAGCGTTTACCGTTCCCACAGGCAAAGCACACTGGCACATACTACTGAGGTCGCGTGCTATTGAGAATCAATGTTTCGTCATTGCAGCTGCGCAGACCGGTGTACACAACGAGAAAAGAACAACTTATGGCCATTCACTTGTTGTAGATCCATGGGGACAAGTATTATGCGACATGGAAGAAGTCAAAAATGATATCAAGATTGTAGAGCTAGATTTTGATAGACTTGAAACTGTTCGGAAGGAACTACCTGTTCTTTTACATCGTCGTAGTGATATATATGAAGTTGAGCGTAAAATGGTGTAAACAAGAGACAAAAGACTATGCTGCAGTGATGACATCTCTAAAGTACGAAACTTGAAGAACTTGAAGAGAGGATCCGTGCGAGTGGTAGCGTCTTGGTGCCGGAAGTGTAAGCAAGGAGAAGAAGGGTCTTTCCTCCAAGTGATTGAATGGCAAATGATTTAGAACAAAATTTTGGATCGGGCAACAAAAACTTCCATCGTAGTCTCGGCTTCAAGAATGTAATATGCTAAAACGTGAATAAAGCTGCTCACGTTACAACCGGTAAACCAGCAACAATACTTTCCGACATGCCACAACTCAAACTCGCCGTAGTACTTTTAGTAATTCATTGTGTATTCGCAACACATCCAGATCGAATGCCTGATATACCATTTGACAAACAAACTCCAGAGCAGCAAGAAGCAACAACAATATTCGAAAAAAGAAGAGGTGAAAAACCATTTGGCCCATACATACCGTTATTAAGAAGTCCTACACTTATGCTAGCAACGTTAACTATGGGAGAGTATCTTCGATTTAACTCATCTCTACCACATCGTATTAGCGAGTTTACTATCATCACAACAGCGCGTTACTATACCCAACAAACAGAATTTTTCATTCATGCTCCGATCTCAGTGAAAGTAGGTGTACCACAACAGGTTGTAGATGCGATAAAAGATGGTAGAAGACCTATTATGATGGATGCAGAGTTATCTCTCGTGTATGAATTTTGTCACGAGTTGTTTATACGAAAGTCTGTGAGTGACTATACATACGAGCAAGTAGTGAACAAGTATGGCGTAAAGGGTGTCATAGATATAACAGGGATTGTAGGGTATTACAGTTACTTGGCACTAATTATGAACATGGCAAGAACAGCGCTGCCAAAAGGTGCTGTACCACCATTAGAGCTATTTCCTAATTAAAGTTATTTATTAATATTAGATTTTAAATTAGTTAAATATTTGAAACATGGTAGCCAAAAACCAATTTAACGATGTGTTCACACTTGAATGGAATGTTCAAGGAGAAGCAAAGTTATTCTTGTTTTATTTTCTATTTGCCTAGTAAACGACAACTGTATGGAGCTGGTCTCCTAATGGATATCTTAATTCTTCCGTCTGAACATAATATTCAAAGTTTTCTTGTGTTGCAGAGGTGGGAAGAATAACTACGAATGATTGCCGAGTTTCATCGCTCAAATGTCTGAAATTGAACTTTTCAAACTCTTCATTCACTCCCATCTTCTTAACGTAAATCACAGGGTTTGATCTCTCCTTATGATCTAGTACTTGTACGCGAAGTTCATATTGTTCTTTCTTTGACAAAGTGGTTCTTGCAGTGGGTACTATTAATCGACTTACAAAGTGAGATGGGAGAGCCTTAGAAGGTAGTGCATTTTCTGGCAGCTCTCCTATCAATGCTTCCAAATCTTGTGCTGTGCTAACAATAGTATCGTTCATACTGTTTGATTCTAGATTCATAATTGTTCCTAGCTCACCGGTAGAGCTAGTGTATTGTAGCAAATGGTTCATCATCTCCTCCCATGCTGTTATCAAACGAATTCGTATTGGCAAACCGAGCACTTTGGCTGATGTCTTCTTCACGAGGATATCTGGCTCAGCTTTGATAGATATCATTAAATCGTCAAATTCGCCCCAAATACATCCTACTTTGGCCATACTCTTCGAGTACTGGAAGAGATGGTTCCAGTAATCGAATCGTTCCTTTTCATTGGTATCATTCTTGTGTATCTTTGATTCAAGCTCTGCAAACTTGTCGATGAGAGCATAGTCTGCTTGTACAGTAGACCATGGTGTCTTGTTCATGTTTACGTTTCCTGGACCATGTTTCCACACACAAGCTCTAGGGTAAGCACCATCTAGCTTGGCAAATATATCAGCAGCTTCACTTCCAATGTGCTTTCCAAACTCTTTCTCAGCCCATTGATGGTAGAAATCTTCCATTTTGATGTCGTTGTTCCATCCTCTATGAGCCAGAGCGCTGATAGTTGGTGCAATAGTCTTCGTACGCCAATGAATACCGAGGAGTCCTTCTATATCGTATGAAACAGCGTCGTTTCCGTGAGATAGTGTTCTACCAACCCATAGCTGAGGGCAAGACTATATTGTTAGTTGTAGATCAAGTGACGTACCAGACCTGGATCATCTTCCATCCAAGGAATTGCCCATTTCTTGTGATTTACTATCTTCTTGTATGCAGGATCTACATCACGTGTACCGAGCCACATATCGATGCTGTGGTTTAGAATAAAACATAAAATGAACATACCTAGTAATTGTGAAAGTAGAAGGTAGTAAAATATCCCATAGTTCCTTTTGTAAATCAGGACCCACCTCCCAGCCACATGTCGCTAGCTGGAACGGAACTTTTAGCTTCTCTGCTGCATTATGAGCTATTTGCATGTCCAAAGCTGTGTGCATGACGTATGGTGTTGACTCATTGAACTGTTGCCCTTGCCATTGTTCATTTGTCCAGAACCAGTAATAGTCAAGATGATGTGTATTCATAATCCTCGAGAAGATACCTTCATAATAGTATTCTTCTGCGACGGTACTTGCATTCGGTTTCAAGAGCGGTGTTTCTGTTCCTAGAACAGTATACACGCCAAGCTCTTTTGCGTGAGAGAACGCTTTCTTTAATAGCTGTCCAGTCTTGTCAAATACAGTATTCATAGCATCTAGTGTCGTTGGTAGTGGACAAGCGCCTCGCTGAACATCAGCACCAAAACAGTCATCCGAGAAAATAGCTGTAGTGCCATACGAATACTCACTTGTTCTCTTGGGTACGTATCCCCATGTTCCACGTAAAGAATTGGCGTACGAGCTTGAGTAGCTATTACGCACAGATCCATTCTTGTCAGAGTCGTTTTTCACACCTACCCAAACAGTAGGCTCAGTGAGTGGGTATGTGTGAAGTCCAATAATATTCATACGCATCTTGTTGATTTGTGTAATGAAGTGTTTGTACTCGTTTTCGTTCCACCAATCAGGACCTTCTGGGAAATCATGGAATGGTTGCAATCCACGTTTTGCAAAGATTGGTTTTTGTATTACATTCACTTTTGGCAGTATTCTTGATTTCCCAGTATCATCTTTGTACGATTCTAGCTTGGCTGTTGGTATGATGTCTCCGTGTATCGCAAACGAGACGCCTAATTGCTCAATATACAAATACGTAGCGAATAGTGCAGCTTTTGGATCTCTACCACCAATAATTGTCATTGTCTGTCCGTTCGTAGCATTAACACTTTTCACGATGTGTTCTTCGTCTTTTAACGAGTACAGTGTCTTGAGTTCCTGCAGATTATGTGTTTCTGCAAGTGTTTGATGAACTTTCCAATTCACTTTTACACCATTTGATTCGGCAAAGGTCACGTATAGCATCTCATTGTCTTGCGCTTTCTCTATTTCATTTTGTTGCACTAGTTTTGGTATGTGGTTTGTACGAATGTAAATGTACCGCGATAGTTCTTGTACTGCGAGGTTGTACTGTGTGACTTCTTGTGAATCTATTAGAATAGAAATGTGACCAAGTACAGCACCAACGAGGATCGTCAATATTACTAGCTTGATCATAATTTTGAAAGTTGGCCGGCCAAGTTAAGCCTAAAGAGGTGAACATCTAAACCAAAAAAACAGAGTAGTGGCTTTTCGATTTTGATAGGTGCTGAAAAAACAATTCGCAGTCTATAAAACTGATTGACGTTTACCAAACGGCACCATCTATGAGTGATGAGCATTGGTGCACGTTTTGCCAACAAACTGTTTAACGTCACACAAATCAGTTTTACAATAATTATCGCGGTTGTTCATCAACAATGCCAGCTAAAGAAGTTTGGCTACACAAACTAGACCATTTACATGAAATCACTGCACAATCACAAAATCCAGAGATTAGAAGGCATAACAAATTCAACACAGAAATCATTGATTTACATTTACAGAATGTACTACAACTAGAATCAAAAATCCCAGGCAATGAGGATTATATAGACCAACTCATGTTTTTATTACAAATATTTTAAGAAGATCAACATGTTGATAACAATTTCAGTTATTTCACAACACTAAAAATTAAAACTTTCAAAGCTGTTTATAACTTAGAACATACTATATTTATAATCAAAATATTTCCACTTACATGTTTTCAAACAAGCCCAACTCTAACAAGAAATCATTTAACATCATCAAAAAGGAGCTGGCAAGGGTGTTACCTAATGTAACTACTTTTTTAAAAGATAAACTAATAAAAAGTTACAAAATATTAAAAAAAAAGCAATTAAAAAAGTATAAAAACCGCTAATCATGTGTATAAAAGCAAAAGAAAGCAAATTGTTGCAAAGAAAGATTTTAACAATAAAATTAATATTAATAAAGCTAAAGCAAGCAATAAGCCAAATAAAAAAACAGGTATCTGAATTTTACATACTATTATTCCTTATGCAACTTATTTTAGTTTTTATATTAATATTACTTTTATTACTTATATTCTTTTATGTAGTAATTTATTAAACAGAGAATGATAATTAGATATTTTTTAACTGAAATGTATTTTTATAATATTTAATAAGCTTTTAAGCATATTAAAAATAGTTTTACAAGTTTAGTTCAAAGTTTTTACTCTTTTTTGTAACAGTTATAAACAATAAACAACTTCTTTTGACTAAAGTTTGTATATTTAATATATGTATTAACACTTTATTAATTAAAATAATTTATTATTGTTATAATAATTTTATCAAATGATGAGTTTGCAGTTATCTAAAACTTAGATTTGAACTATATATTTATAAATTCTATCAAATTAGTGAAAACTTTTCTTTTATCTACTTCTTCTTTTGTTTGTCATTAAAATTTTGATATATACTTTAATAAGTCCTTTTGTTTATTTTTAAACTAATTCTGTAAAATCTGTTCTTTTGCTTTTTTAATAACATTTTCATATTTTCTAATTATTAAATAAAAATAAAAACCTACTATTATTTGTATATTGTAGGTAAGTTCTCTTTAATATAGTGTTTTGTTTAATTTATCATTTTTTTACATTATTTAACTTTAAACAATTAAATTAATACAAATTTTTTTAGTTACTTATAATACTTAGCTTTGTTAATTTTTGTTTAACATTATTTTTAAAATAATTTAAACATAAAAAATATTCAACAGTTTGCTTATTACAATATTTTAAACATTTATCAATTTTTACTCTCCTTTATAAATTAAGGTTTGGGTCTTTTTATAGGGTTGCGTCTTGTTATACATGAAAAGCAGCGATTTAATCACCTTATTTAAAAGCGGCAATCGATTGCCGTTTAGTATCTGTAATTAAAAACAGTGATCAATCACTGTTTTTTAAACAAAACTTGAAAACAGCGATTGATCGCCAATTATAAATTCATCAAATAAAATAAAAATGTTTCTATAAAGAAAGATATTTATTCTTGGAAATTTTTTAACCTTCTTTAATGCTCTTTTTTGTAATTTTAGGCGCTGACATAACCTTTCTCAAAGTTCTTAGACTTCCAACTTTATACTTTTTTGGTGGTAGTTCATCATCCTCCTCCTTGTCTTCATTATTGTCCTCATCCTCATCATCCTCTTTGAAAGATTTTCTTTTTTTGTAACAGATTTTAGTTGTGCTTTCTCCTTGCCTTTAGTAGATTTTTTGGCTGGTTGCCTTTTTTCTTCTGCGTTACACTAATATTGAAGGCCTTTTTTGAAATGTTTCCCTTTGAACCAGTATAAACAGGAGCTACCTCTGCAACAGAAACAATCTTGATACCCAAAATGTTTGATACTCATACACAATCAAAAAAGCGATGAAGATTATCATGAGGTAGATGTTGTAAATAATACAAAGCATTGTCAATGTTGTTTTTAGGATTATTATCTTTTTTAGCTACATTAACTTCATACAGTTGTAGCATATAGTCATACAATGCAGATTCAAACTTCATTCAAAACTGTTTGTTGAAAGGGAAGCTGATCAATGCTAGAAACAGTTTTAACAGCATATATACTTTAACAATTTCATTAAATCTGCAGCGGGAATAGCGAACCTGACTTTGGTAAGTGTATGCGACACTACCAGCTTTCTTTCCCTTTTTTAGAGTGTTAACCTCAGAAATCTCATCAATCAACAACTTTAAGTTTTTAAAAGTGTATTGAATGTACTCCACAAAAGTAAAGTTCTTCTTACGCTTTACTTCTGTCGCCTTTTGTTTGCAAGGAGGGTTGTTCTTCTTGTACAATTTTATAAGGATTTTACAAACCTCATCATCAAATATCTCACATAGTTTGTCAAATATAAGTTTGATGTTGTGAATTGTATTAAGTTCAAACATTATGCAGCAACCATCAAACTCTTTTTGAGATTCCAAGTCTTCAAAACCTTTTACTATTATGTTGATAGAATTTGTAAAAATACCATTTTGATACATATTTAATACAACTTTATTGAATTGTTGCATTTTTGCGTCTATTATGGATATTGCTGTAAAAACCTTAAAGTTTTTTAGTTCTTTTGCAGCTTGAGATTTATTAACATCATCATGTAAAACAATACCACTTTGATCTCTTAATTGCACCAAAAAGTGTTAATTTAGTGCATTTACCAAGTAATACAAGCTTGAGCTAGGTAACTTCTTTAAATAAATTTGATGTATTTTATCTTTATCTGCTGCATTTAACACAAAAAGTCGATTAATAATTAGTGAAGTTCCAAATTAGTGTATAATTTATAAGATTGTCTAAAAAATAGAATCTGTTTTTTACTTATTCTGTTTTTTTTTTGCTATAGCTGTTCTTCTTACTTTTGAATTTCTTTATTAAAAATAAAATTTTTGATATAAAATCAAGTTTATTCTAACTTTTGTGCTTTATGCGACATTTCAGCTTTGAATGGCCTTTCAAGTTTGTGCTTTTCAGTATATCTGGGAGATAGAACATTAATAGTACTGCTTTTGAGTCTTCCTCGTTTAGCTTTTAGAGCTGCAGCATTTACATCCTTGCTATCAAAAGAAACAATGTTTGGAGGTCTACCACATTTCTTGGATACTTTAGCAGCAGAAACAACAACATTTGTTCTATTTGGTGTATTTGTGCTTGATTCACTTGATTTTCAATAGCTATATTCCTACAGTTGCCAACTTTATAATTAAAATCATCTTCATCTTCGAACATAATGATCGATGACTTCTCTTCTACATGTTTATCAAGGAATGTCAAATTATCCTCCTTCTTTTCCAGAAAAATCTCAAACTTGGCATCACTATCACTGTCTTCATCAGAACTGTTAGCAATTTGATTGTTGTTGTCATTGTAGTCATCAAAAATACATGTTACTTTTTCACTTACTCTTCAATGATTTTTTGTACGTTGAGCTTCGTGGCAAGGTCTGCTACCTTTGCGCCCAGCATGTTTCTTTAGCTCTCTTTGTTGAACTTGAATAATCTGAGTAGCATTTGGCTTGAACGACTTGCTGTAATTGTACAGGTATGTAGAAGCACCAACCTTCTGACATGTTAATATTACATGGACACAAAGCTTTCTTGCACAGTAAACAAAACAGCTACACCTTGCAGTTGTCCATTTAGTGTTGTTTGTTTGCACTGTCCACCATGCATGCTTGTTTTTGTCTGTCACTGTATCATATACACAAACAGCATTTAGTCCATCATCTCTCTTCAATATTTGTACGTCACCAAGTTTTATCATAATCTGCTTTGCAGCAACCTCATATGCTTCTGCCTCTACTGATGTAATTAAGCACATTATATCGAGCTTCAATGCATATGCAAATGAAGCAAAAGATGCTGTATTAGTGCAATGCAAGAAATTTTTAACGCGTAATCAAATGAACTCAAAAGCACATGCAACTAGTTGTTTTCAAACTGATTCTGATACACTATTCACTAAACAGTACTTTCCTTTGCCTTGTAATCCAAGTTCAATGTGCATGGCTTGCTTAGTATAAAATTTGACTTTTCAGTCAAGGTAAAAACATTTGAGTTTTAGTTTGTCCTACATTGTGTAATCATTGTGACATTCCAGGATTTAACAAGATTCATGGTATAGCGTTTTTGAAGATTATTTTCAAAGTTTCCACTGTATTCAAGTACACAAGCGTACAATATAAGAAGCTTCTCCTTTAAAATATACCTGCAAGCTTCAATGGCATTGTCTTCTGTATATTTGATGTTAGAAACGATTAGTACGTTAGTACTACAAAATTAATGGGTTGGGTTTGGGTTTGGGTTTGGGTTTGGGTTTGGGTTTGGGTTTGGGTTTGGGTTTGGGTTTGGGTTTGGGTTTGGGTTTGGGTTGGGGTTTGGGTTGGGGTTTGGG